>Ga0182741_1000041_pt1 | contig 210165 bp, 189 predicted proteins | sample eDN5th37CBELigOP_FD_128874 | JGI IMG/M metagenome (GOLD analysis project Ga0182741, IMG submission 128874) | Enriched Organic Plus compost microbial communities from Emeryville, California, USA - eDNA 5th pass 37_C BE-Lig OP (version 2) (version 2) ...
CTGCGCCCGGGCATCGAGGACAAGGTCGCCTGCGACCTCGACCTGTTCCAGCCGCTGCTCGAGGTGGTCGCGAAGCAGACCGGCGAGTACGCGGCCGGCCAGCTGCTCGCGATGTTCCAGGGGTTCCGGGTGCAGATCGGCGAGGAGCTCGACCTGCGCAACGAGGCGCGGGCGATGGCCCACTACCGGCGGCTGCTCGCCCAGGTGGAGCTCCGGCGGGTCACGGTGCCCGAGGTGTTCCCGGAGCTGTCCGGGCCCCGGGTGCTCACCATGGAGTTCTTCGAGGGCGTCCCCGTGGACGACCTCACCACCGTCGCCGGGTACGGCTACGACCCGGCCCCGATCGTGCAGGAGGTCATCAAGGGGTTCCTGCTCACCGCGATCCGGTGGGGCACCTTCCACGGGGACGTGCACGCCGGCAACCTGCTGCTCCTGCCCGACGGCAGGGTCGGGGTGATCGACTGGGGCATCGTCGGCCGGCTCGACCCCCGGACGCACCGGTTCTTCCGCGACCTCATCCGCGCCGCACTGGGCGAGGAGGCGGCGTGGCCCGACATCGCCGCCCACGTCACCCGGATGTACGGGCCGGTGCTGAAGGAGAACCTCGGGATGGACGACGCCCAGACCGAGGGGTTCATGCGGATGACGCTCGAGCCGCTGCTGACCCGCCCCTTCGGGGAGGTGTCGCTCGCCGACCTGCTCACCGCGCCGCAGCGGCAGGTCGCGGAGGTCAAGGGGCTCCAGGAGACCCAGCTGACCCTGAGGGCCATCTACCGGCGCTTCTCCGAGCAGCGCCGCGTCCGGGCGGCGGCCGAGGCGCAGGGCGTGTACGACTCGGAGTTCGACCGCGGCATCTTCATGCTGAGCAAGCAGCTCATGTACTTCGAGCGGTACGGCAAGATCTTCCTGCGCGACGTCGGGCTCTTCGAGGACGAGGAGTTCTTCCGGGCCGCGCTGGACGCACCGACGACCGCCGGGCCGGACTGAGCCACGCCCCGACGGCGCCCGTGGTGACGTCGGTCCAGCGGGCGCATGGTTGACTGATCGCCATGGGACTCGAGCGGCGCGCCGACTACGACTGGGGCGTCCTGCTCGAGTCCGAGGTCGAGCCCGACCCGGTCGCCCAGCTCCGCCGCTGGCTGCAGCAGGCGGAGGACGCGGGGCTCGCCGAGCCGAACGCGATGGTCCTGTGCACCGTCGACGCCACCGGGCGCCCCACCGCCCGCAACGTGCTGCTGCGCGGCCTCGACGACGAGGGGCACCTGACCTTCTACACGAACCGCCGGAGCCGCAAGGGCGCCGACCTCGCCGGCAACCCGAACGTGTGCCTGGTGTTCTCGTGGCTGGACGTGCACCGGCAGGTGCGCGTGAACGGCGTGGCGGACGTCGTGCCCGACGAGGTGAGCGACGCCTACTTCGAGTCCCGACCCCGTGACAGCCGGATCGCGGCGTGGGCCAGCCAGCAGTCGAGCGTGATCCCGGACCGGGAGGCGTTGGACGCCGCGTTCGAGGAGGCCGCCGAGCGGTTCGGGGACGGCCCGATCCCGCGGCCGCCGCACTGGGGCGGCTACGTGGTGCGGGCCACCGAGTTCGAGTTCTGGCAGGGTCGGCCCAGCCGACTGCACGACCGGCTCCACTACTTCCGCCGCGGCGACCACTGGTGCCTGGAGCGCCTCGCCCCCTGACCCCCACCCCGTTCTGTTGCCCGGAACTGCGGGTCCGCCCTCACTTCCGGTGAACAGTTCGGAGGTGGCGCGGCTCAGTCGGTGGGGAGGGCGAGTGGGCGGCGCACCCCGTCCGCGCCCTGGAACGCGCCGGTCATCCCGACGATGTGGTCGGTCAGGTCGGGCAGGTGCACCTGGATGCCGCAGAACACCGCGACGTCCATCTCGTCGCTCGCCCGCAGCGCGTCGAGCTCCGCCCACATCTCGGCGTCGACCGCGGCCACCGCGAGCTTCGTGAGCTCGACGAGGTCGTGGGGCAGCTCGTCGCGCTGGGCGTCGACGAGGCGGCGGAGCCGTTCGGCCTCGTGGTCGTCGAGCCCCTCCGGGACGGGCGGGAAGCCGTGGCGCAGCCCGTGCAGGAGCGCGGTCATCGCCCCGCACGTCGGGGTGGGGTGGTGCTGGAACGAGCGGAGGCTCTGGCCGAGCACCCCGTCGGGGTCGATGCCCAGGTGCGGCATGCCGAACACGAGCAGGTGCCCGCGGCCATCGACGTCCGGCACGTGCGACAGCGCCGCCTGCCATCCGGTGCGGCCCAGCGAGGGCAGGGCCCCCAGCCCGCCGAGGCTGAACGGCGGGTCCCACCGGCGCCCGACGGCGCCGACGAGCCCCTGGGTCAGCTCGTCGCGGCAGATCGACACCGCCGCGAAGGTGCGGTCCCGGGTGAACCCGAGCGGCGCGACGGCCGAGTGCACTCGGCCCAGGTAGGCATCGACGGGCAGGGCGTCGGGGAAAGCCTGCTCGAGAGCTCGGCGGTACACGGGGCGGCAACCTAGGTGCTCGCCGGTCCGCCTGTCACGATCGCGGCCGGCGCGGGGCGACCGACCGACAGCAGGCCCGGCCCTCAGCTGCGGGTCGTGTCCGGGTCGACCGGGTCGAGCGGCGGACGGGCGTCCCCGCGCTCGGTCGGGGCGCCACCCGACCGCATGATCCAGGTGATGGCGAGCGCGGCGACGATCACGATCAGCGCGGCGAGCGCGAGCCGTCCGCCGCCGATGTCCTCCACCCACCGCTGGAGGGTGCCCTGCACGTCGCGGGACCAGGACACCACCGCGCTGGAGCGGCCCGAGTCCAGCTCCCGCAGCTCGACCCACGCGTAGTAGCCGACGAACGCGCCGGCGACGACGAGGAAGACGCCGGAGATCGTGTTGACGTGGGGGAGCACCCTGCGGAAGCTCCGCACGATCCCCGAGCGGGCGAGCGCCACCGCCATCGTGAGGATGCCCAGCGTCATGCCCATGCCGAGCCCGTAGGCCACGAAGGTCGCGACGCCCGCGACGAAGCTGCGGCGCTCGAGGGTGGTCGACACGATGCCGATGAAGATCGGGATCGTGCAGCTGAGCGACGCGATCGCGTACGACACGCCGTAGAGGAACATCGAGCTGAGCTGGCGGCCGTTGTCCGACAGCTGCAGCCGCGGCAGGCGCAGCACTGGCTCGAACCCGCGCAGCATCGCGATGCCGAGCACGACGAGGACGACCCCGACCACGAGGGTGAACCAGGGCAGGCGGGTGCCGATCAGCCCCGAGATCGACGACCACGCGAAGCCCATGACCCCGAACACGACGAGGAACCCGGCGGTCACCGCCGAGCTCACCGCCAGGGCGCGCACCACCGGTGCGTGCCGCACGTCCGTCGCCGTGCCGGGCGACCCGCCACCGGTGTCGTCGAGGCCGAGGAAGTAGGACAGGTAGGCCGGCAGCAGCGCGAACCCGCACGGGTTGACGGTGGCGACCATCCCCGCCGAGAACGCGAGCGCCAGCTCCGGGCCCATCAGACCGGGACCAGGTCGTGCTCCGCGAGGAGGTCGGTGAGCTCCTGCGCGGTGAGCTCCCCGCTGTGGGTGGCGAGGACCGTGCCGTCGCCGCCGATCAGCACGGTGCGGGGGAGCGCGATGCCGCCGTACGCGGCGAAGATCTCCGCGCGGGGGTCCCGGGCGTTCGGGTAGGTGACGCCGGTCTTCTCGACCATGTCGCGCCCGGCCTGCTCGGTGTCCGCCACGTCGATGCCGATGAAGCGGACCTCGTCGTCGGAGTAGCGGCCGTGCACCTCCTCGAACGCGGGCATCTCCTTGAGGCACGGCACGCAGGTCGACGCCCAGAAGTTGAGCACCACCGGGGTGCCCCGGCCGGCGACCTCCGCGAGCTGCTCGCTGCCGCCGTCGAGGTACTCGAGGAGCACGTCGGGTGCGGGGGAGCCGACCTCGGCGCGGGCCGAGCCGTCCAGCACCAGCGGCGCGGTGGCGGAGCCGTCGAGCGCTTCCTGGATGGGGACCGCACCGCCGTCGTCGTCGTCCACCAGGCCCTGGACGACCGCGCCGGCGGCGACCGCCGCCACGAGCGCGACCGCGGTGGTGAGGAGCATGCCGAAGGGACCGAACGGCAGCCGGCGCCGCGGCGCGGCGCTCCCGGGTCGGTCAAGGCTCCGGGTGTCGGTTGTCGCCTCGTGCTGCCCGTCGCCGGGGTCGGCGGCGGGCGGTGGGGTGTCCGGCATGCGGGAGGCTCCGGCTCGCGGGACCGGCCGAGCCACCGCGGGGTTCGCGATCGCCGGACCGGTCGGGCTGCACCCGGCTCGAACCGGGTGCAGCCACCGTACCGATCCGGGCGCCAGTGGTCAGGTCGCGAGGGGCGTTGCTGATCACCGTGTCACTGCGCCCGGACCGGGCCGGTGGAGGCGGGTGGCGGGCCCGCCGATGGTGGACCCGCCACCTCCCGGGGGACTCGTGGTCCGCTCGTGCCGGCTCAGGCCGACACGAGCGGCCGGTAGGCCTCGGGGACCTCGACCTCGGGGAGCTGGTCCCCGGGGCGGGGGTTGCGGGGTGGCCGCCCCCGGCGCCGCTTCGACAGGACGATCCGGCCGGCGACGAACAGGTGGCCACCCCAGACCCCGTACTGCTCGCCGCGTTCGACCGCGGCGTCGAGACATCGCCGCCGCACGGGGCAGTCGAGGCAGACCCGCTTGGCGGCGGCGACGTCGTCGAGCTCGACGGAGAAGAACTCCGCGGTGTCGCGGTCGCGGCACGCCGCGTCGAGGATCCACCGATCGGCCTGCACGAGCCCCTCGAGCAGGTCCAGGGGTTCGGGGCGGGCTTCGAGCGTCGTCATGGTGGTCTCCTCGGTTCCGGTTGCTGGGTGGTGGTGGTCTGGTGCTCCGGCCGGGTGAGCCACGTGTGCGGGCGAAAAGCGAAGAAACCGCCGGGTGCTCACCCGGCGGTTCTGAGTCGGTGCCTGTCGCTGCGGCCGGTGGGCCTACGGCGAAGGGACTCCCCGTCGGGTCTGGTGGGTGGCGCAGAAGGCCACCATCTCGATGGCCGGCTTGTTGCCGCCCTCGATGCCGCGCTCGGTCGGGCACGGGAACATGTGCGAACGCAGGCGCGCCGCATCCGAGCGCCAGGTGGCGTTCGGATGGGTGTGCGTCATCTGGTCCATCGAAGTTCCCGTTTCCGGTCTCGACCGCCGCGGCGCGACGGAGAGGTGCTCCGAAGAGTCGAACACCACTTGCCCGCGCGGTGCAAGGGATTTTCCGATGATCCATGTGCGAGCGGCCCCCGCAGCCGGTGAGGGCGGGGTCGACTGGGCTCCGGCCCGGGGTGAACCGCCGGGTTCAGGCCGGTCGGTAGCGCAGCTGGCCGTCGTCGTCGCGCCGGGCGACCACCTCGCCCGCGTCGCGCAGGTGCTCGAGGTGCGCGTAGGTCTCGGACTCGGCCATCGGCCCCCACGAGCGCTCCCGGAACAGGCGCTGCGAGTACTCGGTGACGGTCGCCTCGCCGAGCGACTCCGCGATGCCGCGCAAGGTGGCGAGCCGCCGGTCGTGGTGCTCGATGATGTCCTCGACGCGGCCCTCGAGGTCCTCGAAGGGCAGGCCGTGCGCCGGCAGCACCGTGCGCACGCCCTCGATCGCGGCGACGCGGCGCAGCGCCGAGAAGAACTGCGACAGGGCATCGGGACCCGGTGAGATGCCCGAGATGTGCGGGGTGATCGTCGGCAGGACGTGGTCGCCCGACAGCAACGTGCCCGACTCCGGGTCGAACAGGCAGATGTGGTCGCCGGTGTGGCCGGGGGTGTGCACGACGGTCCACTCCCTGCGCCCCAGCTGCAGGCGCTGCTGGTCCTGCACGCGGTGCGTCGGGTGCAGCGACAGCAGGCCCTGCTTGGAGAACGAGTCCCAGGTCCGCATGTGGGCGAGCTCCTCGGCCCGGGGGCGCATCCCGTCGCCGCCCCACGGGGTCGGTCGGGCGGGGATCTCCGGGAGGTCGCCCTCGCCGAAGAGCACCTCCTCGAGCAGGCTCCCACCCTCGTCGTCGGTGCGGTCCTCGAGCTCGACGAGGTCGTCCTCGACGGGGGAGGCGACGCGGTCGAACGGGGTGCTGAACGCCTCGTGGGCGACCACGCGGGACCGGTGCTCGACGTGCAGCCGCCCCGCGCCGCCGAAGTGGTCCGGGTGGGAGTGTGTGACCAGCACGGTGTGCACCCGCTCGGGCGGCACCCCGAGCGCGCGCAGGCGGCGCACCAGCTCGGCGTGGGACTCGGGGCCGGGGAGGCCGGGGTCGACCAGGGCGACGCCGTCGCCGTCCTCGAGCAGGTAGCAGTTCACGTGGCCGAGCCCGGGCATCATGATCGGCAGCTGCAGCCGCAGGACCCCCGGTGCCACCTCGATGGCGTCCTCCTCCGCGGGCAGCTGCTCCTGCTTGGTCGGCCTGGCCGGCGGGTCGGCGACCTCCGGGCCGGGCGGCGTGGCGGTCATGTGCCGGCCGCGGCTTCGGGGGCGGGAGTCGCAGCGTCGGGTCCCTCCGGCGGCGTCGCCGGGGTGGTGGCGGGGCGGAAGACCGTCTCGCGCCAGTAGCGCAGCTCGTCGACCGACTCCTTGATGTCGTCCATCGCCCGGTGCGCGGAGCTCTTGCGGTCGAACGCGGCGAGCTGCTCCGGGTACCAGCGCCGGGCGAGCTCCTTGATCGTCGACACGTCGATCGACCGGTAGTGGAGGTGGTCCTCGATCTCCGGCAGGTGCATCGCGAGGAACCTGCGGTCCATCCCGATCGAGTTGCCGCAGAGGGGCACGGTCCGCGGCTCGGGGATGTGTGCCCGGAGGAACTCGAGCGTCGCGGCGCCCGCCTCCTCCAGCGTCAGCGTCGAGCTGCGGATCTGCTCGAGCAGCCCGCTCGCCGTGTGCATCTCGACCACCACGTCGTCCATCTCGGCGAGCTGCTCGTCGGTGGCGTGCACGACCAGGTCGGGCCCCTCCGCCACGATGTTCAGGTCGTCGTCGGTGATCAGCGTCGCGATCTCGACGATCACGTGGCGGGTCGGGTCGAGCCCGGTCATCTCGAGGTCCATCCAGGCGAGCACGCCAGACAGGGTACGGCGTCGCGGGGACGTCTCCGGCAGCGGGGCGGTGGCGGCGGGGCGGCCGGAGGCGGTGGGGGCGACCGGTATCCTCGCTGCGTGCTGAAGATCCCCGTCCGCCGACTCGACCCAGAGCTCCCGCTCCCCGAGTACGCCAAGCCGGGCGACGCGGGGGTGGACCTGCGTGCCGCGACCGACCTCGTGCTCGAGCCGGGAGGGGGCCGCGGGCTCGTGCCGACCGGCCTCGCCGTGGCGATCCCCCGGGGCTACGCCGGGTTCATCCAGCCGCGCAGCGGGCTGGCGATGCGCCACGGCGTCACCTGCCTCAACACGCCCGGGCTGATCGACGCGGGCTACCGGGGCGAGCTGAAGGTGCTGCTGGTCAACACCGACCCCAAGGAGCCCTTCGAGATCCGGCGGGGCGAGCGGATCGCGCAGCTGGTGATCCAGGCGGTGGAGCACGTCTCGTTCCTCGAGGTGGACGAGCTCGACGAGACCGAGCGCGGCGAGGGCGGCTTCGGCCACACCGGCCGCTGAGGCCCCGTCGGTGCGGCTGCGTTGCCCTCAGCGCGCGGCGCGCACCCGGTCGCCGTCCGGGTGGAGCTCGACGCGCCGTGGCTCGCCGTCGCCGTGGGTCCACACGACGAGTGACACCGGCCGCTCCGGGTCGGAGGGGTCCCACTCGAGCGCGGTGAACCCGCCGTCGAGGACGCCGCAACCGGAGTTCGCGTAGCGCACCGGGCGGCCCTCCCGGTCGAAGGGCATCAGCATCGGGTAGTGGGTGTGGCCGTGCAGGATCCACGGCCAACCGTCGTCGGGCTCGACCTCGGCGAGCCGTGCGAACAGCCGCTGTTCATCGAGGCTGTCGAAGCGGCGGTTCCCGCCGTAGCGGGCGTCGAGGGTGATCAGCCGGTTCCACCCGCCCTTCATGAGCCGCTCGATGTCCGTGCCGCGGGGCAGCCCCTCGTCGGGTCGTGAGCCGCGGGTCGGGAGGTCGCCGAGGGTCGTCAGCGTGGCGGTGAGCAGTCGCCCGAGGAGCGCGAACCCGGGGCCGTTCCAGGAGTCGGTGAGGTGGCCGTGGGCGATGACGGCGTCGATGCCCGCGATGCCCTCCTCCGGGGTGGAGCCGTCCCGGGCGAGCAGGATCGTGTCGACGACCTCGGCGCCGGGCAGGTGGTCGTGCAGGCGGGCCTCGACCTCCGGCCGGGCGAACGCGTCGTCGTGGTTGCCCATCGTGCGGTGGTAGCGGCCCTCGGCCGCGAACGCCGACAGCACGTCGTAGGTGCGCCGGTTGTTGGCGACGATGCGGTCGAGGTGCTCGACGAGGCTCGCCGCGGGTGCGTCCGGGCGGAGCGTGCCGCTCGCCTGCTCGAGCATGCCGGCCAGGTCGTACACGGCGCCCCAGGTGGAGCCGCCGACCATCCAGAAGTCCTCGACGTCGCCGTTCTCGACGAGGTGCCACCCGTCGTCGAGGTAGCGCTCCAGCACCCGGGGGTAGAGGCCCTTGACGCGCTGCGCCGCCGGCCAGTCGAGCCGTCCGGCGACGCAGCGGTGGAGGTCCGAGGTGACGAGGTAGCGCTCACCGGCGGGGAGTCGGCGCGTGCGCTCGTCGCGCAGCGGGGAGCTCCTGCCCTCGGCGAGGGCGTGCAGGTGCTCCGGGAAGGCGTCGATGCGGCGCCTCGCCACGCGGGCGGTGCGGAGCGCGGCGAGGGCCATCGCCGGCGCCACGACGGGCGCGCCGGCGACGGTCGCCGCCGAGCGGGTCACGGCCCACGCGGTCGCGGGCAGCCCCGGACGGGGCGGCCTGGCGTCGTCGCCGTCGCCGTCGGTGCCCAGTTCGAACTGCCGGCGGTCGCGCTCGTCGGCCCATCGCCCGATCCGGCGCAACGTCGCGGACCAGGTGTCCGGAGCGCTCACGACCCCAATATGCCATGGGCCCGCCCCGCTGCCGCCTCATCCCCGAAGGCGGTTCAGCCCGGGTTCACGGCGTCCCGTCCGGGCTGGCGGGGAAGCACATGAACACGTCGTCCGCACCGGGGTAGAGGGACGCCATCGCCATGTGCGAGACACCCGCGCCAACCGCCGCCTCGCACGCGGCGAGGGCGGTTCCCTCGGTGGCCCGGACCACGGTCCACGCGTGCGGCACGCCCGGACCCGTGCAGGTCGGGTCGTCGGCCTCGAAGAACGCCGCGGTGCCGACGGTCGGCTGGTGCCACTTCACGCCCAGGTGCCGCACTCCGCCGGAGGGGGCGTAGCACTCGTCGATGTCCGGCGCGTCGGACGCGGGGCGCAGCGAGCCGTAGCAGAACCACAGGCCGACCGTGTGCTGCGGGTCGCCGTACAGCCACAGCGCACCGGGCGTCCACTCCTCCGGCCAACCGGTCGGCGGGTCGATCCCCGCAGCCACTCGCCGATCGACGCAGGCGGTCTGGGCCTCGGCCGCGGTCGCCGCGAACACGCCCGTCGCGACGCCCATCCGGAACCCCGAGCAGGTCCCGTCGCTCGACGAGCGGCCGACGAGGTTGTCGGCCTCGGACATCGGACCGACGACCTCGACGTCGACGGGCCACAGGCTGGTGTGGCCGAGCTGGTGGGTGCCCAGGCAGGTCCCGGGTGCGGGAGGTTCGCCGAGCGGCGCCCGCAACGACCCGGGGCAGAACCACAGGTCGGCCGGAGCACCGTGGAGCTGGTACCAGCGGGCCTTCTCTGGTGGGGTGTCGTCGCCCAGGGCGACGCACTTGTCCGCCGCCTCGGAGCGCCCCGCGGCGAGGACCGCGGTCAGCTCGTAGATGGGGATGCCGGAGCACGACCCGTCGGTCGAGGACAGGTACGTCCCGCTGCCGGCGACGCCGTCCGGGCCGTCGTAGCGGAAGTCGAACCCGTCGTCGGCGCTGGCGCCGGTCCCGTAGCACGTGCCCGGCGTGATGCCCGGCTCCGGTGGGGTGGGGGGGTGGTGGCGGGTCGATGCAGGACGCGGCGAGGGCGATCACGGCGCCCAGGGCGGCGAGGTGGACCGGTCGGATGCGTGGCACGTCGTTCCTCCGTGGGTGCGACCGCCCGGTGCGGCGGCGTCGTCGGCTCCCTGCCGATCCTCGGGCAGCCCACGGGCGGGCGCATCGGGGAAACCCCTGAACTTCGGGTGTTCGCGGGCCCGGTCGGCCATCGGCCGGTCGGCCGGGTCAGTCGGCCGACGGTTGGGCTCTGCGAGGCGGGCGGCGAGCTCGGTGCGGTTCGACACGCCGACCTTGCGGAACGCGCTGCCCAGGTGGTGCTCGACGGTCTTCGGGCTCAGGTGGAGCTCGGCGGCGACCTCGCGGTTGGTCCGCCCGGCGACGACCAGGTCGGTGCCGGCGCGCCGCAGCAGCGACCCGGCGAGCAGCAGCACCCGCGCGCGGTCGAGGTGCTCCGTCCCGCCGGGGAGCGTGGAGGTCGCGAGCTCGAGGCTGCGCTGCAAGTCCCGCACGTCGCCGCCGGCCCAGGCGAGCTCGGCCGCGGCGGCGTGGTGCCAAGCCCGTTCCGCCGGGCTCACCGGGTCGTCGAGCCGCGCGAGGAGGGTGCGTGCCTCGTCGAGGCGATCCAGGCGCGCGAGTGCCCGCACCTGCATGGTCGCAGCGGACGGCAGGAGGGGTCGGACCGCTCGGGTGAGCGTGCGCGGGTCCCAGGGGACGAGGGCGTCGACGACGCCGTCGTGGTCGCCGTCCACCTCGGCCCGCCATGCGTGGAGCGCGGCGAGCCACTGCTGGAGCAGGCAGGGTGAGCCGGCGGCGCGGGTCGCCTCGGCGGCCTCGGCCATCACGGCCGTCGCGTCGTCGCCGCGGCCCACCCGCACGAACGCGGTCGCGAACCGGCCGAGCGCCGCGAACGCCTGCGCCTCGATGTCCGCCGCGGACGCGGCGTCCTCCGCGTGGACCAGGGCCTCGTCCCATCGCCCCCTGCGCACCGCGGCGAACGAACGCCACGCCTGCGCGTAGCACCACAGGTGGTGCGGGCCGGACCGGCCGGCACGCTCGGCGACCTCGTCCAGCATCGCGGAGGACCGTTCGAGGTCCCCGGCGGTGAGCAGGAGCGCCGCTGCCCCGAACCGGCCCTCGCCCTCGGCGGACCGGGTGCCGCCCGGCTCGAGCAGGCCCCGCCGCCGTGCCTCGTCGAGGCCGGCGTGCACCTGCCCGGCAAGTCCCTGGGAGAGCAGCAGACGGCTCGTCGGGTCGACGTCGCGCCCGGCCGCGTCCTGCGTCGACCGCTCCAACGCCCGGCGCGCCCACTCGACGGCGTCCTCGCCGTTCCCGCGGGCGAACGCGACGGCGGCGAGGTGCGACGCGGCGAGCGAGGCGACCCGGTCGTCGCCCGGGCCGCTCGCTGCCCAGGCGGACCGCAGGCGCTCCTCGCCGCGTGCATCTCCGCGCAGCGAGTCGATCCTGCCCAGGAGGAGCTCGATCCACGCCGGCTCGCCGACCTCGACGTCGTCGACGAGCTCCGCCGCCGCGGCCAGGTCGCCGCACACCAGCAGCGCTTCCGCCGCGAGGAGCAGGTCGCGGTCGCGGTCCGCGACCGAGCTGCGCAGCCTGGCCGCGGTGAGGTGCCAGCCCGCTGCAGCGAGCCACCCTCCGGTGGCCGTCCGCTCCGCTGCCAGCGCGGCGGCACGCTCCGCCAGCGCGTCGTCGTGGCCGACCGTGCTGCGTGCCAGGTGGTGGACCACGCGTCGTTCGTCGTCGAACAGATCGGCCGCCCGGCGGTGCAGCGCCGCTCGGCGGGACGATCGGATCGAGTGGTAGGCCTCGGCGTGCGCCGCGACGTGGGCGAAGTGCACGGTCGGGCCCGCCGGCCGCTCGCCGAACACGACGCCGGGCGTCGTCGTCAGCTCGTCGAGGACCGCGCCGGCCCGTGGCGAGTCGGGGTCGATCCCGGCGAGGGCGAGCACCGTCGGGACCAGCGCGTCGTCGTCCAGCACCGCAGCGGCCTCCAACGCGGCCCGCGCCGCGGACGAGAGGTCGGCGTCGAGCGGCGAGCGCGCGACGAGCCCCGGCACCCGCAGCGGCTCGTCGCGGGGGTCGCGCAGCTCCTGCCCGTCGAGCTCGAGGACCGCCCGCAGCGCGCCGGGCCGGCCGGAGATGGCGGACAGCAGCCGCTCGACCGTGTGGTCGGCCAGCGGCCCGACGCCGAGCGCGGCGGCGAGGGCGCGGACATCCGCCGGCTCCAGGGGCCCAGCTCGACGGTCGCACCCGTGTCCCGGCGCGCCGCGTCGGCGAGGCCGGAGGGGACGTCGTCGAGCGCGTCCGCCACGACCACGAACATGACCGGCGCCCCTGCGAGGCGCCGGCGCGCGAAGGCCATCGCCTGCAACGACACGTCGTCGGCACGGGATGCGTCGTCGAGCACGATCGCCGAGGGGCGACCGAGGTCCCGGATGCGCTCGACGAGCAGCCGGCCCCACCACGCCGCGGTGGCACCCGCGTCGTCGGGGCTGACCGCGAGGAGCGCCTCGACCGCCGCTCCCGGCAGGTCCTGGTCGACCTCGTCACCCGCGGTCCGAAGGACGCAGGGGACGACGACCTCGTCGAGGGCCCGTTCGACCAGTGTGGTCCGTCCCGAGCCCCGGCCACCCAGGACCAGCACCGTCTGCGACCGGCCGTCCAGGGCCGAGCTCCAGCACCCTCGGAGCGCGTCGAGCTGCGCGCGCCGGCCGACCCAGACCCCCTCCATCGCCCGATCGTACCGAGGACGTCCGCGGCGGGGCCGTGGCACGTCCGAGGCACGGCGGCTGGCGCCGGCCCGGGGCTAGCGTCCGGCCATGACGATCAACGAGCGTGCTCCGGAGGGGGACCGGTCACTCGCCGCGGTGGAGCCCCGGCTCGGGATGCCCCTGGTCGAGGCGATGGAGACCCAGCGCGCGGTGCGCCGCGTGCTGCCCGACCCGGTCGACCCCGACATCGTGCTGCGCTGCATCGAGCTCGCGCTCAAGGCGCCGACGGGCTCCAACGGGCAGAACTGGGAGTTCGTCGTCGTGACCGAGCGGGACCTCAAGGCACGGTTCGCGAAGGCCTACCGGCAGGCGTGGGCGGTCTACGGCGGCATCGGCCGGTGGGTCACCCGCAACGACCCGTCGATGCGCAAGGTCCTCGACGCGGTGCAGTGGCAGGTCGACCACTTCGAGGAGATCCCGGTGCTGGTGGTGGCGTGCCTGCGCGGCGCCCGGGTGCCGTTCGTGCCGATGCCCCCGATCGCGACGTCCAGCTACTACGGCTCGATCTACCCCAGCGTGCAGAACCTGCTGCTGGCGGCCCGGTCGATGGGGCTCGGCGCGTCCCTGATCACCCTGCCGCTGTGGAGCACGATCCGCGCCCGGCGGATCCTCGGCCTGCCGCTGTCGGTGCAGCCGGCGTGCATGGTGCCGATGGGGTGGCCGCGTGGCAGGTACGGGCCGACCACGCGCCGTCCGGTCGGCTCGGTCGTGCACCTCAACCGCTACGGCGAGCGGCCCTGGCGCTGACCCGACGGCGGCGCTGACCCGACGACGGCGCTGACCCGACGACCGGGGTCGGTCAGTCGATCTCGACGGTCGCGGTGACCCGCGTGGAGTGCTCCATCGCGCCCGGGGTGGGGGGCTGCCCGGGGCCGGCCTCGTCGCCGGTGCCGTGGCACCCGTCGCCGACGCCCGAGGCGACCTGCACCTCGACGGTGTAGGTGCCCGCGGCGAGGTCGGGTGGTTCGAGCTCGAAGGTGGTCGCACGCAGCTCGGTGGGGACCTCGGCGCCGGCGCCCTCCTCGGACCGCTCGAGGGTGGCGCTGCACCCGATGAGCACGCCGCCGGTCGAGGGCAGCTCGACCGGCACGACGCCGTCGACCTCGGGGAGGTCGTCGCACCCCGTGGCCTCGGCGGTGTCGGCCGTGTCGCCGGCCATCGACACCGTCACGCACTGCCGGGCGCCGTCCACGACGGGCGCGTGCGGGTCCACCACCTCGACGGTGATCCGCTCCGCGGTGGCGTCGACGCGCACGCTCAGCTCGTCGGGCGGCGGGAGGCTCGTGGTCGTGGTGGTCGTGGTGGTGGTCGTCCCGCGCTCGTCGTCGCCGTCCGCGACGATCTCCGCACGGTCCTGCCCGCCGCCCCCGGTGAGCAGCGCGACGGCGACGGCCACCGCGGCGACGCTGCTGCCCGCGCCGGCGCCCAGGCCGAGCTGGCGGCGGCGGCGGAGCTGGCGCCCCCGCTCGACGATGCGGTCGTAGCGGCTGGGGTCGTCCACCGCGGGGAACCTGCGCTGCTCAGCCACGGCCGGCCTCGGTGTCCTCGGCGGGGCCCAGCGCGGCGCGCAGCTTGGCGGTCGCCCGGTGCAGGTGCGTCTTCACCGACCCGGTCGACATGCCGAGGCTCGACGCGACGTCCTCCTCGGTGAGGTCGATGATGTAGCGCATCACCACCACCTCCTGTTGACGACCGGACAGGTGCCGGAGCGCGTCGGTGAGATCGATCCGGAACGCGGCGTCGTCCGCCGAGGGGTCCGCCCGACCGGCGTCACCGCGCACCTCGGGCCGGCGGGTCTCCTTGCGGACGTGGTCGACGGCCAGGTTGCCGACCACGCGGAGCAGCCAGGCATCGGGGTTCGGGTGCTGCTGGACCTTCGGCCAGCGCGAGTAGGCGCGTGCGAACGCCTCGGCGGCGAGGTCCTCGGCCACCGCAGGGGAGCCGACCATCCGGCGAGCCACGGCGATGGCCCGCGGCTGGAGCCGCTCGTAGAACGCCCTGAAGCCATGTTCTCCCCTCGGTCGCCGCACCACACCTCCCTTCAACGATCGAACGTACCGCCGCGTTGACACCCGGCTGTGGACCTGATGGGGGCGCTCCCTCCCCGGGACGTTCGCCTCGCAACGGTCGTTGGATCGTCGCACGGCGCGCTCGGTGGTGCGAACCGGGCAGAACTCCCTCCCCGATCGGGCCCGCCGGCCGTCGGCGGCGACCCGGGTGGCGGACCACCTGCCCCGCAGCGCTACCGTTCCCCACGAACTGGCACAGGGGGACAGATGACCGACACGCAGGTGGAGGCGCAGGACGGCGTCGCCGAGGACGCCGAGACGACGGCGCTGCGGCAGGAGATCCGCAGCTGGCTCGCGTCGAACTGGGATCCGGACCTGACCGTGGCCGAGTGGTGGGAGCGGCTCGCGGACGACCACTGGGCGGTGCCCACCTGGCCCGAGTCGGACTTCGGCCGGGGGCTGTCGCGGGGTGACGCCGCAGTGGTCGCCAAGGAGATCGCCGCGGCCGGCGCCATCGGCCCGCCCGGTGGCCTCGGCGTCATGCTCGCGGGGCCGACGATCGTCGCCCACGGCGACGAGGAGCAGAAGCGGCGCTACCTGCGGCCGATCGTCACCGGGCAGGAGGCGTGGTGCCAGCTCTTCAGCGAGCCGGGCGCCGGCTCCGACCTCGCCGGCCTCGCCGCCCGGGCGGTCCGCGACGGCGACGAGTGGATCGTGAACGGCCAGAAGGTGTGGACCTCCGGCGGCCAGATCGCTGACCGGGGCATGCTGCTCGCCCGAACCGACCCGGACGTGCCGAAGCACCGCGGCATCTCGTGGTTCGCCGCCGACATGCACCAGCCGGGCATGGACGTGCGGCCGCTGCGCGAGATGACCGGGCGCGCACTGTTCAACGAGGTCTTCATGACCGACATCCGGGTCCGCGACGACGACATCATCGGCGGGCTCAACAACGGCTGGGCGGTCGCGAACACGACGCTGATGGTCGAGCGGATGAGCCTCGGCGCCGGCGGGCACGGCGCGGCCTCCGCCGCGATGCCCGGCACGGTGGCGGGTGACCTCGAGAAGCGCGCGGGTGACTTCGTGCGGGCGCCGCGGTCGGGCTCGGGTGACGTGATGAGCGGCGGCGCGGGCGCCGTCGTGCTGGCGCTCGCACGGAAGAACGCGCCGATCACCGACGCCGTGCTCCGCCAGCAGCTGGTGCAGCTGTACGAGATGCAGGAGATCGCCCGCTTCGCGAACCTGCGCGCCAAGGCGGCGCGTGCGGCCGGCGTGAAGCTGACCGGCGCCGAGCCGAACATCGCGAAGCTGTCGATGACCCGCATCACCCGCCTGGCTGCCCACCTCGGGCTCGCCCTGCAGGGACCGGCGGGCCAGCTGTGGAAGGACCCGCACGCGGATCCGGTCATGGCGGAGCTCGCGCTGTTCGCGCCGGCGGTGTCGATCTACGGCGGCACCGACGAGGTGCAGAAGAACATCATCGGCGAGCGGGTGCTCGGCCTCCCCGCGGAGCCCCGCACCGACAAGGACGTGCCCTTCCGCGACATCCCGCGCTGACCGTGCCGGAGCGGGTCGAGCGCGTGCTGGTGGTGTCGAAGACCCACCTGGACGTCGGGTTCACCGACCTCGCCTCGCTCGTCCGCCGGCGCTACCTCGACGAGTTCTTCCCGCGGGCGCTCGCCGTGGCCGAGCAGCTGCGCCGGCGTGGTGGCCCGGAGCGGCTGCGCTGGACGACCGGCTCGTGGATCCTCACCGAGGCGCTCGAGGCCGCCGACCCCGCGGGGCGGCGGCGCCTCGACGAGGCGATCGAGGCGGGCGACCTGTGCTGGCACGCGCTGCCGTTCACGATGCACACCGAGCTGTGCGAACGGTCCCTGCTCGAGCACGGGCTGACGCTCGCGCGGGAGCTCGACCGGCGCTACGGGCGGCGGACGCGGGCCGCGAAGGTGACCGACGTGCCCGGCCACACGCGGGGCCTGGTGTCGGTGCTCGCCGCCGCAGGAGTGGACCTGCTGCACGTGGGGGTCAACCCGGCGGCCGCGACGCCGCAGGTCCAGGAGCGGTTCCGCTGGCGTGACGAGGCGGCGCCGGGCGGGTCGGCTCCCGAGGTGCGCGTCATGTACCAGCCGGGTGGGTACGGGGCGGTGCAGGTGGTCCCGGGCACCGGCACGGCCGTCGCGGTCGACCTCACCGGCGACAACCTGGGCCCGCCCACCCTCGAGCAGGTGCTCGACGGGTTCGAGGCGCTGCGGCAGCGGTTCCCGGACGCCGAGGTGGAGGCGGCGACCTTCGACGACGTCGCCGCGGTGATGGCGGCCGCGCCGGGGCTGCCGGTGGTCACCGGCGAGATCGGCGACACGTGGATCCACGGGGTCGCGTCCGACCCGGCGAAGACGGCGGGGTTCCTCGCGCTGTGCAGGGAGCGCCGACGGTGGCTCGACGAGGGTGTCGTCGCCGCGGACGACCCGGCGCTGGCCGCGGCCTCGACCCAGCTGCTGCTCGTGGCCGAGCACACCTGGGGGCTCGACCAGAAGGCGCACTGGCCGGAGGAGGGCGCCTGGAGCGCGGCGGAGCTCGCTGGCACGCGCACGAACGCGAGCACCCGGCGGTTCGAGCAGAGCTGGGCGGAGCAGCGGGCCTACCTCGACCGCGCGGTCGAGGCCCTCGCCGCGGGTGGGCGCACCGACCTCGCCGGCGCGGCTCGCCGTGTGCTGGCTGGCGCCGCCCAGGCGGGACCAGTGGAGCTCGCGGACACGCATCCGGTCGGCCCGGGCGAGGCCGTGCGCCTCGGGGACCTCGAGGTCGTGCTCGACGACACGGGGGCCGTGGCGGGGTTGCGGCCTGCCGGTGGTGGCGCGGGACCCGCGGAGCCCGGTCGGCCGCTCGGCCGCGTCTGGTTGCAGACCTTCGACGCCGACGACTTCGAGCGGTGGTTCGGCACCTACAACGCGACCTGCTCGCCCGAGGACGAGTGGTGGGCGCGCTGGGACAACACCAAGCCCGGGCTCGAGCGCACCGCGGCGGTGTCGCGGCGCTGGCCGGCACGCCTCGCCGGCGCCCGCACCGGCCGGCTCGACGGTCGGCCGGCGCTGGTCGCGGAGCTCGCCTTCGACGTCGCGGACGGCGACCCCGTCGAGGTGCCGGGACGGACGCAGCTCGTCGTCACCCCGGGTGCCCCACCCGGCGAGGTGCGCGTCGAGCTCCGCTGGGGCGGGCTCGCCGCCGCCCGCTGGCCGGTCGCGTGGTGGTGGAGCTTCGACCCCGTGGTCCCCTCACCGGAGGGGTGGTCGATGACGAAGCTGGGGGAGGAGGTCGCCCCCGGCGACGTGGTGGACGGCGGCGGCCGCACCCTGCACGTCGTCGAGCGGGTCCGCCACCCCTCCGGGGTCGCGCTCACCCCGCTCGATGCGCCCCTGGTCGCACCCGGCGAACCGGCGCTGCTGCGCTGGTCGCCCGAGGAGCCGGTGGACCTGTCCGGGGGTTGGCACTTCCTGGTGCACGCCAACCTGTGGGGCACCAACTTCCCGATGTGGATGGAGGGCGCCGGTCGAGCTGCGGTCCTGGTGCGGTCGGGGGCGTTGGCGGCCGGCGCTCCGGGCTGAGGCGCCCGAACGCGGTCGGGCGGCTGCGGCCCGCCGTCGAGCGGGGGCCCACAGCCGCCCTCCGTCCTGTTGCCTGCAGCCGTCCGGGCCGTGCAGCGTAACCGGCTCGAACCCGGCCGGCTCAGCCCGCGGTGCCGTCGCCCTCGCCGTCACCGCCACCCGGCGGCGGCGGGACGTCGGGCGCGGGGTACTGGTACTCCACCGCACCCGCGTCGCAGCCCGCACCGCTCGGACGCAGGTAGCCGCGCTGGTCGAGCGAGGTGCCGGAGCCCACCTTGGGGTCGTACGGGCAGTCGATGCCCGCCGGCCCCTCCGGCGGGATGACGTCGACGACCGGGCTCGTCGGCGCCGGCGCCATCGAGTAGGTCGGGGTGTGGCTGTCGTTGGAGCCGACGGCCCCGAGCTGCAGGGCGTCGTGGTCGGCGACGGTCACGTCGGTCGGCGACGGCGTGCCGCAGCTGTCACCGACCACCACGTTCCGCAGCAGGAGGTTGACGGGTGCGGTGCACACCGGACCGCTGAACGCGCTCAGCACGGAGCGGCGGGCGGTGACGTTGGCGCCGTCGCCGACGACCAGGGCCGGACCGGCGTTGGCGATCGTCGCCCCGCGGAGGAGGACCGTGCCGTCCGCGTGGATCGCACCGTCCGGCCCGCCGCCGTAGATCGTCGACTGGTTCACGTTGAGCGAGCTGCCCGCCGGCACGACGATGCGCAGGGGGCTGGCCCCGCCGAGGTCGATGCTCGAGGTCGCCACCGAGGCGAAGACGTTGCCGGACTCCGCCGTGGCGTCGGGCCGCCCGAGCGAGAGCCCGACGCGGTCGAGGTGCGAGGCGGTGATCGTGCCGTTGATGTTGATCCCGTCCGGCGGGTGGACCGTCAGGTTCGAGTCGGCGGTCGTGCCGTCCTCGAGCGTCGGGCCGGTGATCCGCGTGCCGACGAAGCTGAAGCGGCGGACGACGAGCGGCTCGTCGGGGAAGGGGAGCGTGCTCGTCGTGCCCGAGATCGTGTTCGGGGTGATCGCGCTCGCCGGGCCCGACACCTTGGTGCTCACGAACACCGCGTCGCAGGCGGTGCTCACCGCGGCGAGGTTGTCGGTGTCAACGTTGATGAGGCTCACCGCGGTCGGCGCGTGGCCCGCGCACGAGGCGAGCACGTGGGTCGGCGTGGCGGCACCCGACTCGATCCGCACGTCGGTGATCACCGTCGGTGCGCTCGTGTCGAGCACGGCGCCCGGTGCGGTGATCGGCGACGAGGTCAGGTCGATGGTGGTGAGGGCCTTGCCCCGGCCGTTGATGACGACCGCCCGGGTGATCTCCACGGGTGCGTCGCCGTCGAGCACGTAGGTGCCCTCACCGAGGTGGATCTGGTTCGGGAGGTTGTTGGTGTTGACCCTCCCGTTCGCCGTGTGGATGGCGTCGAGCAGCGAGCAGTCCTCGGCGTCGCAGACCCCGTCGAAGGTGTTCGCGGTCGTGTTCACCACCAGCGGCGGCAGCGGCTTCGGCAGTGGCGCGCACGCAGCGGTCGCCACGACGGCGAGCGCGGCGAACGCGACGAGCGCGGCCTTCACGGCACGTGATCCCATGGTCCCCCCAGGCATCGTCGGGAATGCGGGGTGGACTGTACGCCCCTGAAGCGGATTCGACCACTGGTTCTTGTCCAGTGGGCGGGGCTCGGGGTTCGCGCGTGCGTGCGGGGCCGGCAGCGGCAAGACTCGCGCTCGAGCCGGGCGCCGCGCTGTCCGGTGGGGGAGGTGAACATGCACCGTGCACTGATCCGGGGCGTTGCCGCCACGGCAGTCGTCGCCGCGGGCTTCGCGCTGCTCGCCGGGGGCGCGGCCGCCGCGCCGGGTGCACCGGTCCAGTTCTTCCGCAACTGCGACGAGGCGCGCGACGCCGGGTTCACCGACATCGAGCTCGGTGACGACGCCTACGGCGCCCACCTCGACGGCGACGGCGACGGGGTCGCGTGCGAGAGCGGTGAGGGCGTCACGGGCCCGCAGACCCAGGGCGTGCCCGACCCGACCCCGACCGCACCGCCGTCCACCGCGCCGCCCTCGACCGCGCCCGCGGCGGCCGTCCCACCGCCCGAGGTCGCCGGCGCCACCGAGGAGCGCCTGGCCGAGACCGGCGTGAGCTGGACGACGCCGGTCGTCGCCGGGCTCGCCGCGGTGCTGTTCCTGGCGGGGTACTTCTTCACCAGGGCGGGGTGGGAGCACCAGCCGTGGATGCCCGGGCGCCGGCCCGAGGTCCGCTTGACGGTCGAGCGGGCCCGCCGCCGCAGGCGCTGATCCCCGTCGACCGGGTCCCTCGCCGGCGCGCCGCGGACGGCGGCGGAGTGGGCCCCGTGGGACTCGAACCCACAACCAGCGGATTAAAAGTCCGATGCTCTGCCACTTGAGCTAGAGGCCCGGAGCGATCTTCGCACGATTCTCGTCGTGTCCTGCGCGGCATGGCGCGCAGGACACGACGAGAACGGATCGGCTCAGTCGTGGGTGGTGAGCAGGCCCCAGTGGCCGTCGTAGCGGCGGTAGACGACGCTGCCGCGGCCCGTCGCCTCGTCGATGAAGAACACGAACTTCTCGTTGCTGGCCTCGAGCCGCTCGATCGCGTCGCGCCTCGACAGCCTCGGGGCGGGCGCCACGAGCTCGACCTCGGCGACCGCGCCCTCGGTCGGGTCGCCCTCGACACCCTCCGGCAGCTGCACCCCGAGCGAGGTGCCGCCGCCCTTGTAGAACACGACCGCGTCGCTGCCCGTCGTCGCGTCCCGGAACAGGTAGAAGTCGTGCCCGAGCATGTCCATGTCGAGCACGGCCTCGTCGAGCAGCGTCGGGATCGACCCGAAGCTCTTGGTGCGCACGAGCTCCCGCTCGTCGTAGGGGCGGTCGAAGTACTCGGGGCGCTGCGTGGGCAGGTCCCCGTGCCGCCACTCGCCCTCGGCGGCCTCGGAGAACCGGTACCGCTCGCGACCCTCGCGGTTCGCCCGCTCCTGGTAGCGGCGGAGGCGTCGGGTGAGCACGTCGGCCAGCAGGTCGATCGCCTCGTTCATCTCGGCCGCGGCGACCTGCGCCCGCACGGGCTTGCCGTTGACGTCCAGCGTCGCCTCGGCGACCGACGGGCGCGCCGCCGTGGCCTCCTGCCGCAGCTCCACCTCGGCGTACAGCACCGGGTCGCTGACCGGCGTGGCCGCCGCAGCGACCTTCTGCCGGGCGTAGTCGGTCGCCTCGGGCGGGACCGCTCCCCGGGTCGAGATCGTGATCGCCGCCGGTTCGAGCTCGGCCATGTCGTCTCCGTTCCTGTCGCTGGACTGCGGGTCCGTGTCGCCGGTGGCGACCCCACCCTCTCGTGCCACGAGTGTGCCTCGCGCATGCGTGCTCCGTTGACACTGCTCGATCCGCGGACGTTCGCGCCACGCCCCGGGCCGACTCCGGGTGCACGCAGCCCACCCGGACTCCGACGGCCACAGGGCCGGGGGGCCGACCCGTTCGCCACCCACCTAGCGTTGGCCGTGTGACCGCCATCGACTTCCTGGCCGAGTTCGAGCCCCGCTACGGGGAGTGCGTGCAGGTCGCCGACGGCATCCGCCGGGTCGTCGCGGAGAACCCGTCGAAGTTCACGGCGTGGGGGACCGGGACCTACCTCGTCGGCGACGGGCCCGTCGCGATCATCGACCCGGGCCCGGCGAGCGATGCGCACGTCGAGGCGGTGCTCCGCGCGGTGTCGGGGCAGGAGGTGACCCACGTGCTGGTCACCCACACCCACGCGGACCACTCCCCGGCGTCCCGCATCGTCGCGGCGCGCACGGGGGCGACCATCCACGGCTTCGGCCCGCACCCCCACGACGCGGACACCACGGGTGAGGAGCACGGCGACGGGGACTTCCGTCCCGACGTGGAGGTGCGGCACGGCGACGTCATCCGCGGTGACGGGTTCGAGTTCGAGTGCCTCCACACGCCCGGCCACATCTCCAACCACGTCTGCTACGCCGAGCGCACCCGCGGCGCGCTGTTCACCGGCGACCACGTCATGGGGTGGTCGACGACGGTGATCTCACCCCCCGACGGCCGGATGGCCGACTACCTCGACAGCCTCCGCCTGCTCCTCGACCGGCCCGAACGGGTGCTCTACCCGACCCACGGCCCGCCCGTCGACGACCCGCAGCGCCACGTCCGTGCCCTCATCGAGCACCGCCTGGACCGCGAGCGGCAGGTCCTGGCCGAGCTGCGGCAGGGCCCCCGCACGATCGACGAGCTCGTCGCGGTGCTCTACGCGGACGTCCGGCAGGAGCTGCACGCGCCGGCGGCACGCACCGTCGAGGCGCACCTCGTCGCGCTGGCCGACTCCGGCAAGGTCCGCGCCGAAGGCGATCGCTGGGTGGTCTGAGCCCTGCCGGAGGTGCCCCGTTCGGGGGAGAGCCCGTTCGGGGAGCTGTCTCAGGCGTCCGAGCGTGGCTCGGGTGAGGGCCGCCAGAGGTAGGTGAGGAAGGCCCACTTGCCGGCGACCTCCCACCCCGCCTCGCGCAGCGCCGAGAGCTGTGCCGGGGAGGCGAACGCCACCCGCAGGTGCTCGCAGGGCCGCCCCTCGTACTCCACGTCGAGCCGCCCCAGCCCGACCCCGACGAGGCGCCACCCCTGACGACCCCGCTCCTCGAGGATCCCGACCTCGTTGAACGCGTGCACCTTCGTGATGGTCGTGCGCTCACCCTTCGTGGGCACCCTGCACCGCCTCCGGTCCGACGTCGGGGACCGACGCTAGAACAGCGACACCCCGAGCTGCTCGGACAGGTCGGCGAGCGCGGCGCGACCCGCGACGGAGTTGCCGGCGCGGTCGAGGGGCGGTGACCACACGCAGATGCCGAGCTCGCCGGTGACGGTGGCGACGATGCCGCCCGCCACCCCGCTCTTGCACGGCAGTCCGACCTGGAACGCGAACTCGCCGGCAGCGTCGTAGGCGCCGCAGGTCAGCATGATCGCCCCGACGCGCCGGGCGACCGCCGGGGTCACGACCTGCTCGCCCGTCGCCGGGTCCTGCCCGCGGTTCGCGAGGAAGCGCACCGCGCGGGCGAGCTGGCGCGCCGTCATCGCGATCGAGCACTGGCGGGTGTACAGCTCGAGAACCTCGTCGACCCCGTGGCGCAGGTTCCCGAACCCCGACATCAGGTGCGCCATCGCCCGGTTCCGGTCCCCGGCGCCCGCCTCCTGTGCGAGCACGTCCTCGTCGACGCGGGCCGCTTCCCCCGCCAGCTCGGACACCAGGTCGAGCACGACCTCGGCGGGGCGGTCGCAGTGCTCGAGCAGCACGTCGTCGACGACGAGCGCGCCCGCGTTGATCATCGGGTTCCGCGGGATGCCGTGCTCGTGCTCCAGCTGGACCAGCGAGTTGAACGGGTCGCCGGAGGGCTCGCGGCCGACGCGGTCCCAGAAGTGGGCCTCGTCGCCCCCGTCCGCGCCGGACTCGCGCATGGCCAGGGCGAGGGCGAAGACCTTCGAGATGCTCTGGATCGAGAACGGCACGTCGACCGCCCCGGCCGTGTGCTCGGTCCCGTCCATCTCCACCACCGCCATGCCCAGCTCCCCGGCGTCCGCGGACGCGAGCGAGGGGAGGTAGTCCGCGACCTCGCCCTCCCGGGCCAGCGGTCGGGCTCGCTCGACCACCTCCGCGAGCAGCTCGTCGAGGTCGGCGTCGAAGGGCATCGCAGTTCGTCTCCTGTCGGGTCGGGCCCGGCGCGCTCCCGCGGGTCGGGACGGCGCGCCCGGCCGGCCGTGCCCTGCCGGCACGGCGCGTGAGCGCCTCGGTACCCTCGGTCCACGACCGGTCAACCGTGCGACCGGCGGGGGCGAGGCACCTCGGGGCACCCGATCGGACGAAGGGTCAGGATCGGCCGCTCGGGTGCCGAAAGGGAGGTCGATGTCTCGGAGCCGCTTCTCCCGACCGGTCCCCTCCCACCGCAGCTCCCCCGACCCGCTCCGACGGCGCCGCCGCCGGGTCGCCGTCGCCGGGTTCGCGCTGGCGCTGCTCGTCCTGGCGGCGTGCCAGCCGTCGCCACCTCCGAAGACGTTCACGTTCTCGGGCGGCGGCTGGGGCCACGGCGTCGGCATGAGCCAGTACGGCGCGCTGGGGATGGCCAAGGCCGGGCACAACCACGTGCAGATCCTGACCACGTACTACCCGGGCACCGAGGTCGTGACCCGGGCCCCCAGCGACGACCTGCGCGTCCTCGTCGCCGAGCGCCGGCCCACCCTCACCTTCGTCACCGGGGGCACCACGACCTTCGGCGCCGCCGGCACCGTGCCCGCGTTCAAGACGGTGACGATGACCCGGTCCGGCAACTCGGTCCGGCTCGGCGGTGCGCTCAGTGCGACCGTGCCGGCGCTCACCATCACCTTCTCCGGCGACCTGCGCATCGGCGAGACCGGCAACGCGTACCGCTACGGCCGGGTCGCGGTGCGGCCCGATCCGGCCGGGGGCCTGCGCGCGGTGGTCACCAACCTCACGATGAACCAGTACCTCTACGGCATCGCCGAGATGCCGGCGTCGTGGCACACCCAGGCGCTGCGCGCCCAGGCGGTCGCGGCGCGCACCTTCGCGCAGCGCCGCCGCGACAGCCGCGCGGGGCAGGGCCTCGACTACGACCTGCTCGCCACGGTCACCGACCAGGTGTACTCGGGCACCCGCCACGAGCACGAGCGGTGGACCTCGGCGGTCAACGTCACCAACGCCCAGTTCCTCACCTACAAGGGGGCGCTCGCGGAGACCGTGTACTCCTCCTCCAACGGCGGGCACTCCGAGTCCTCCGCCTACGTGTGGGGCGGCGAGGTGGCCTACCTCCGGGCCCGCAGGGATCCCTACGACCAGATCCCCGAGAACCCGAACCGCGCCTGGACCCGCACCTACACCGCGGCCCAGCTCGGGGCGTGGTTCGGGGTCGGCACCGCCACCTCGGTCACGATCAGCGGCAACGTCGGCGCCTCCGGGCGGGTGGATCGGGCGACGATCACGGTGACCGGCACGACGGGGCGGCGCACGATGACCGGCGTGGCGTTCCGCCAGTGGATCAACGCGATCAACCCCGACCGCTCCGACCAGCTCCTGTCGACCAAGTTCGTGGTCAAGTAGGCGCGGGTGGCGCCGGGGTCGGCGGGGGTCAGCCGCCGCTGGAGCCGGTGCCGCTCGAGCCGGTGAAGGCCGCCGCCTGCGCCGCGACGCGGTCGACGATGTCGCCCATCGCCACCGACACGTCGACGAGGTGCAGGCCCCACTCCGGGGTGAGGTCGCCGGGAAGGTCGTCGGCCCGCGGGTCCGAGGGGTCGGCGTGCACCTCGACCTCGAGGTAGCTGAACCCGTCCCGTGACGTGCACCTGCCGGTGACGAACCCGGGCAGCGTGACGAACGGGGTGTCGATGGTCGTGCCCTCGAGCCACGAGCCCCCGGAGCCGTCGGTGCCGAGGGCCGACAGGATCGAGGCCGACGCGTCCGCCGGGAGGTACGGGTGGAGCTCGGCGCTGCCGCCCTCGACCGCCGCGGGGTTGACGCAGCCCGCGACGCCCTCGCCCTGGCGCGGGCGCCCGAACAGCGCGCCTGGCGGTGGGGGAGCCCCGGCCCGGAACGTCGCCCAGGTGAGCACGCAGCCGGTCTCGTCGGACCGCGTGCACAGCGGCACGTGCTGGAAGTCGCCGCCGACGACCTCGCCCTCGGGCACGGTCACGGAGGACCCGACGAGGTAGGCGGCGACGAGGAGCTCGCGCACGTCCTCGTGGGGATCGACCTCCTCGGCGATGAGCCGGGTGAGCATGCCCGAGCCCTGCGAGTGGCCGATCAGGACGAACCCGCGGCCCTCGTTGTCGTTCGCCATGTAGGTGCGGAACGCGTCGAGCACGTCGGCGAAGGGGTCACCCCGCTCGGCGGGCCGGTCGCCCTCGTCCTCGCCGTCGCGGTCGCCCCCGGTGTCGCCTCCTCCACCGAGGCGACCGATCAGCGCGGTGAGCGTCAGCTGGCGGTACACGGGTGCGAACACGCGGCACACCTGCCCGAGCCGAGCGGCCTGCTGGAGGGTCACGAAGCCCTCCTCCTCCGGCGACGGCTCCCAGTCGCTGTAGGTCGACTCGTCCCGCGAGATCGTCGGGTACACGTAGAAGCAGTCGATCGGCGGGTCCTCCGCCGGGGTGAACTCCTCGACCCGCGTGGTGCCGTCCGCCTCGACGACGGTGGCGTCCAGGTCACCGTCGCACACGTCCTCGGTGTCGGGACGGCACACCCACCGCGACGGGTCGTCGTAGTGCTCGCTGCGGTGGTCCGCGTAGCGCGCCAGCGGCGCGGCAGCCTGGCCGCCGTCCGGGGCGGGGGCCGAGGAGCCGGACCCGCCGCCCCCGTCACCGTCGCTGCACGAGGCGAGGACGGCGGCGCAGGCCGTCGCGGCGACGGCGAATCGTCGGAGGTTCCCCCTGCGGTGCATGGAAGCGGAACCTACCGGCGTCGCCGGCCGCGTTCTGGTTGGACTCGGTGCGCGTGGGCTCAGTCGAAGCGGGGCTCACCCCGGATCGAGCGCTTCAGCTCGGCGATCCCCGGGGTGCGGGCGACGGTCTCGACCGCCTCCCAGAGGCGCACCGCCTCCTCGCCGCGGGGGATCCGGTTGATCACCGGGCCGAACAGCGACGACTCGTCGGGCCGGTCGACGTCGAAGGTGATGATCGGGGTGCCGACGCCCTCGCCGGTGCGCTCGATCGCGAGGTCGGACTCCTCGCGCACGATCTTCGCCCACCGGTCGTCGTCGAGGACCTGGAGCACCTCCGGGCCGACGCCGGCCGCGGCGAGCACCGCGTCGTACACGCCGTCGGGGTCCGCGCCCTCCCACAGCTCCTTCGAGCGTCCGCCGGGGTGCATCTGCTCGCCGACCGCGGTGTAGAAGTCGCCCACCGCTTCGTTGCCGTGCAGCTCGCGCACCGCCGCGGCCACCCGCAGGAACCGGTTGCCGAGGCGGCTGATCGGTCCGTAGGCGGCGGGCATCTCGGGCTCCTCGCCACGGGCGATCGCCTCGGCGTCACGCCGGAGCTGCTCCTCGTTGAGCACCTCGAGCGAGATGAAGCGCCAACGGACGTCCAACCCGCGCTGGTCGGCGACCTCCCTGACCCACCGGCTGGTGATCCACGCCCACGGGCACATGGGGTCGAAGAAGAACTCTACGGTTGACATGTCAACCCCAACCCGCCGGGCGCGGCGTTTCATCCCGGCGGCACCCCGAGCGCTCCCGACGGGCGGGTCCCGCCGGTGCGGTCACCAGCGGGAGCGCGACTCCTCGGCGAACCCCTGGGCACCGTCGAGCACGTGCCGGCCCCCGTCCTCGTCGAGCACCCAGCCGGACCAGGTGCCGAAGACCTGGTGCACCTCGGTGCGCAGCACCCCGGCGTCGGTGCGGCCGTGCTTGTCGAGCCGCGGGGTCAGCGTGAGCTCGAGCGCGCCGCCGGGGTCGCGGACGGTCCACGGGTCCATCGGCCGGTCCCAGGAGTACGACCACTCGAGCTCGCGGCCGACCTTGTGCAGGCGGCCGTCGACCAGCACGCCGTTCTCGGTGAAGCCGGTGCCCTCGGTCCACTTGCCGCCGACCTGGATGCCGACGACCGCGCCGGTGTCCGCGACGCCGGCGCCCCCGCCCCAGTTCCAGCGGGTCGAGTAGGGCCACCTGCCCCGGCCGACGTCGAGCACGCCCCACGCGGGCCCGGCGTCACCTCCGATGCGCCGCTCCTCGGACCCCAACCGCAGGACGCCCTCCGCGGGCAGCGCCTGCGCCTTCGTCGTGAAGTTGAACCGCCGGTCGTCCCACGGGATCACCACGTTGAGCGACTCCTGCCCGGCCGCGCGGTGGACCTGCACGTCCAGCTCGGCCGCGCGGCCGTCCCGCTCGGTCCAGCGGCCCCGCAGGCGGGTGGTGACCGCGCGGTTCGCCCGCGCCCGGGGGTCCGCGCCGGGGCCCGGCCCGTCGTCGAACAGCTCGAGCTCGAGCCGGCGGTCGCGGTGGCGAAGCGGCACGGTCCCCGGGTGGTCGGGGAGGTGGAAGCCGATCGCGCCCGGCACGGCCCGGTCGACGCCGCCGGTCCGCCCCGTGGCCAGGTCGCCCCACCACACCGACGCGAGGCCGAGGTAGTCGACGTCCGCGTACACGAGGCCGATGGCGAGGTCGCCGGCGAGGATCGCCCAGTAGTCCCACCGCTTGGTCCGCCCCCAACGGCCCCGGAGGTTCGCCCGGTGCAGCGGGATGCGCGACCAGCCCCTGGCCGCCGGGTTCAGTCGGGTGCCGTCGGGGGTGCAGAGGTCGACCGGTGCGGTCAGCTCCGGCTCATGGGTGGGCTCCACGGGGAGCAGTCAAGCACGCCGCCCGGTGGGCCGCCGCCCACCGGTCACACGTGCGGTCCGTGGTCGTCGGCGCCGCGGCGGGCCGTGGCTAGCGTGCGGTCCATGTCGGAGCTCGAGCGCCTCGGTGACCGTGCGCCGGTGCTCGTCGGTGTGGGCACCGCGCACCGCGACGGCCCCGCGGCGGACGATCCCGAGCCGGTCGACCTGATGGTGGAGGCGGCCACGGCGGCGCTCGGCGACGCGGACCCCACCGCGGCGGGGCTGGGCGTGCTGCGCTCGGCGATCGGCGTGGTGGCGGTCCCCCAGGGGACCTGGTCGCACCCGGATCCGGGTCGGCTCCTCGCGGACCGGCTGGGGTTGGGCCGAGCTCGCACCGTGCTGGTGGAGGTCGGGGTGCCGCAGTGCACCCCGATCCGGGTCGCGGTCGAGCGCATCCGCCGCGGCGAGCTCGACGCGGCGCTGGTCGTCGGAGGCGAGGCCAAGGCGACGCGCCAGCGGCTCGAACGCTCCGGGCGCGCGGCCGCGGAGGTGGAGCAGCCCGGCGCCGAGCCCGACGAGCGGTGGCGCCCCGAGGGCGAGCTCATGGCCGAACCCGAGATCGCCGCCGGCCTGTGGGACCCGGTGGCCCAGTACGCGTGCATCGAGAACGCGCTCCGCGCCGCGGAGGGCCGGACGGTGGACGAGCACCTCGACGAGGTCGCCGCGCTGTGGGCCCGGTGCAACGAGGTGGCGCAGCACAACCCGCGCGCCGCGTTCCGCGAGCCCCGGGACGCCGCGTGGCTGCGGGTGGCCGGGGAGGGCAACCGGCCGCTCGCGTTCCCGTACGCGAAGTGGCACAGCACCCAGTGGGGCGTCGACCAGGCGGGGGCGCTGCTGCTGTGCTCCGTCGGCACCGCCCGCGCCGCCGGGGTGCCACCCGAGCGGTGGGTCGTGCCCCGCGTCGTGCTCGAGTCCTCCGCGTCGGTGTCGCTGAGCCGCCGCACCGAGCTCCACCGGTGGCCGGCGATGCGGGTCCTCGCCGACGCCGCGGCGCACCACCTGGGCCGCCCGCTCGACCGGGTCGAGCACGTCGAGCTCTACAGCTGCTTCCCCTCCGCGGTGCGGGTGCAACAGCGCGAGCTGGGCCTGCCGCTCGACGGCACGCCGACCGTCACGGGCGGCATGGCCTTCGCCGGCGGGCCGTTCAACAACTTCACCTACCAGGCGACCGCCGAGGTCGTGCGGGCCGTGCGCGACGAGCCCGGCACGCTGGGGATGGTCACCACCGTCTCGGGTCTGCTGACCAAGCCGGGCCTCACCGTCTGGTCGACCGACCCGGGGGAGGGGGAGCCGGTGGTCGCCGACCTCGCCGGGGAGGCCACGGCCGCCACCGCGACGAAGGAGGTGTGCGGCGACGCGGAGGGGCCGGCACGGGTGGCGACCTACACGGTCACCTACGACGGGTCCGCGCCGGCGTGTGCGTTCGTGGTCGCCGAGCTCGACGACGGACGGCGCTGGGTCGGCACCAGCGACGACCGGGACCTGCTCGCCCGCGGCGTCGGCGACGGGCCCGAGCTCGTCGGCGCGCCGGTCGTGCTGCGCGGCGCGACCTGCACGCTGGGGTGAGCGCCCGCGGGCGGGGCGGGCGCACCCCGGGAGTCACATGCGCGGGGTCTCGTCCAGCCCGTCGTTGAACTCCCGGTACAGCTGGTAGACCTCCTTGCACTTCCGGCACACCGGCAGCTGCTTCGGGTCCCGGCTCGGCACCCAGGTGTGACCGCACAGCGCCTCGAGCGGGGTGCCCTCGATCCGGGCGGCGAGCACCTTGGCCGCAGCGTCCTCGCCCGGCTTCGTCTTGACGATGTGGGCGACCGGGCCGTCACCGGTCTCGGTGTCCTCGTCGGTCTGCGTGATCGTCGGCGTGCTGGGCTCCAGCACCGTCGGCTGCATGCTCATGGTCGGCGTCGTGCTCACGGCGTACTCCGTCGGATCGCTGGGGAGGTACTGACCATGCTGTACGTCCCACGGCGAACCGGTCCAGCCCCCGGAGGGTGCACGTGACCCGCTGCAGGCGGCGTCGTCGACGGCCCGCCCCGGCGGCGCTGGGTGTGCTCGCCGCGGTGCTCGCCGTGCTCCTCGTCGCGGTGCTCGGCGCCGCCCCGCCCGTCGCCGCGCGCGGGTCGCAGGCGGGCGGGCAGGGCGACGTGGTGGGGGCGCTCGACGCCACCGGCGCCTACGTCGAGGAGGGCTCGGGCGCGGACCCCGACGAGGTCGCCGAGGTCGTCGCCGCGATCGCGGACGCCGGTGACCGTTGGGGCCTGGTCGCGCTCGCCGCGCCCCCGCCCGCCGGCTCCACGATCCACGCCGAGGAGCTCCTCGGCGAGCTGCGGTCCCGGGGCTCCCCGATCGACACGGTCGTGGTGCTCGCCGGCGGTCCCTCGCCCGAGGTCGGCGTCATGAGCCTCGTGCACGACAACTCGGCGCTCAACCGGGGCATCGACCGGGCCGCGGACCGCCTGCGCTCCCACCCCGCCGCCGGCTTCGCCGCGCTGTACTCGGCCACGACCGGCAAGGACCTCCGTGGCCTGCCCGGGGACCTGGGCGACGCCGGCACGATCGGCACGGGGCGCCCGAGCGGGCTGCTCGTCACCGGCGGCATCGTCGTGCTGCTCGCCGGCGGCGCGCTCTTCCTGATGTGGCGGGCGAACCGCAGCAGCCGCACGCGCCTCGCCCGTCAGATCGAGGCGTCACGGCGTGAGATCGCCGAGCAGGTCAGCGCGGTGGCCGACTCCATCCTCGCCCTCGACGACCGGGTCCGGATCGCGGAGCCCGACGTCCGCCAACGGTTCGCGGAGGTGAACCGCACCTACGCCGAGGTGCGCGAGCAGGTCGGGGCCGCCACCACGCTGCCGCAGCTCGAGGCGCTCCAGGACCGCATGGACGACGCGCGTTGGGAGGTCGCGGCGATCGAGGCGATCCTCGACGGGCGACCCGAACCCGAACGACCCCCGGAGGGGCCGGCGGCGTGCTTCTTCGACCCGACCCACGGCGCCGGCACCGAGCAGGTCGAGCTGCGCAGCGCCATGGGCACGGGGACCGTCGGCGTGTGCCGCAACTGCGCCGCGCTCCTCGCCAAGGGCGAGCAGCCGCCCACCCGCATGGTCGAGGTCGGCGGGCGGAAGGTGCCCGCCGCCGCGGCACCCCGGGCCGCCGGTGGTGAGGGCCTCGACCTCGGCAGGGTGCTGTCGTCGCTGGTGATCGGCGGCGTCCTCATGGGCGGGTTCGGCGGCCGGCGGCGCCGCGGGCCGTGGATCGGCGGGTTCGGCGGGCCGATGGGCGGCTTCGGCGGCGGGATCGGCAGGGGCGGCTTCGGCCGCGGCGGGTTCGGTGGGTTCGGCGGTGGGCGTGCGGGGCGCAGCCTCGGTGGCGGCGGCCGGGCCGGCCGGGGCCTCTGACCGGCCGGGGAGCCCGGTGGAGGCAACCCGGTGGACGCAGCCCGGGCTCAGTCGGCCGCGCTGCTCGTCGCCTTCGGCCGGCACTCGATCACCCGCGCCGTGCCGGTGTCGAGCTCGGCGGTCGGCACCAGCCCCGAGCGCGAGAGCGCGTCGCGCACGATCGCGTCGACCACCTCCGGAGGCGCCGGGTCGCCGCCGATCGTCGCGCCGTGCGGGACCCGCACCGTGAGGCGGGCGTCGCTGCGCGCTCGGCCCTCCGCACCCATGCGGGTGATCTCGTCGATCACCGCCTCCAGCGTGGGTGGGGACGCCTCGGCGGGTGGTGCCTCGACCGGTGGGGGCGTGCGGCGTGCCGCGATCCGCTTGCGCAGCACCCACCAGAACGGCGCCACGATGACCAGCGCGATCACGAACGAGCGCAGCATCACGCCGGCCTGGATGTCGGCGAGGAGCGCGGCGGGGAGCGGTACAGCTGGCGGGGGAGCAGCCACGGCTCTCCGATCGTAACGGCAACGGCCGGTAGCCTCGGCGCCGTGATCGACGCACCCGACCCGTTCGTACCCCCGCACACGGATGAGCCGGCACACACCGCCGAGGCCGTGCCCTCCGACGGGTCGGCTCCCACCGACGGGTCGGCTCCCACCGGCGGGCCTGCGGCTGACGACGGGCTCCTCGACCAGCTCGAGGCCGACCTGGCCGCGGTCGACACGGCGATCGAGACGATCGAGCGGATCGCCGCGGAGGGCACCGGCGGGGAGCGGGCCGCTGCGGAGATCCGGGCCGCGGTCTCACCCGAGCGCTTCGACCCGGGCCCCGCCCCGGCCGACGAGACCGCCTGACGGCTCAGCCGCTCGGGGCCTCGGAGCTGGTCGGGGCCTCGGAGCTGGTCGGGGCCTCGGAGCTGCCCGGGGCCTCAGAGCTGGTCGGGGATGGTCTCCTCGATCAGCAGGTGCACCCGTTCGCCGATCGCCCAGCGATCCAGCAGCGGCTCCCCGTTGATCGGAGCATCGGGATCACGCAGCTCCACCCAGCGGCCGCCGAGGTTCGCGAGCCGCTCCCACTCCACGCCGAACATCCGCTCGATCGCGTAGATCACCCCGGCGTGTGCGACGGCGAGCACGTGGCCGCCCGGGTGCTGCGACGCGATCGTCCACAGCGCCTCGAACACCCGCGCCTCGACCTCGGCGTCGTCCTCCCAGCCCGGCGGGCGGCGCCCCGCGTCCAGGTAGCCGGGGAAGGCTTCCTCGATCTGGGCCCTCGTCAGCCCCTGCCAGACGCCCGCGTGGCGCTCCATCAGGCCCGACAGCAGCACCACCGGGCCCACCCCGGTCTCCTCCGCGATCAGGTGCGCGGTCGTGGCCGCACGCTCGAGCGGCGACGCGTAGATCGCGTCGACCGCGCCGACGGCGCGGGCGGCCTCACGGGCCTGCTGCCGCCCCAGCGCGGTGAGGGGAGGGTTCTCCTGGCCCTGCCACCGGCCCTCCGCGTTCCACTCGGACTGGCCGTGGCGTACGACGAGGATCCGGGTCACGTGCGGGCACGGTAGCAGCGGGGGTCCCCCGCCCCGGCTCGCCGGACTCGGGCGGGCGCAGGGCCCCGGGTATCCTCCTGCGGTGCCCGATCCCCGGCCGGTGAGCCCGCGCCGCCCGCCGTCGAGTGGGGCGTCGCAGCGATCGCGCGGCGCACGCCCGGAAGGGCAGCGCGGTGCGTCCCCTCGCCGCGCCCCGGCCCGGCCCGGCGCCCCGGCGCCCTCGCGTGCGCCCGCGCGCGGCGCTCCCTCGCGTGCCGCTCCGCCACGGGACGGGCAGGTGCGCCGACGCCCGTCGCCGCCGGCCGAGGGCAGCCGTCGGGCACCCGAGCAGCCAGCCCCCCGGCGTCGCGCCCCCGCACCCGCGCCCCGCCGAGCCTCCACGGGCCTGCTCGCCCCTCCCGACACCCGGGGCCCCCGGGTGCGCACCGGGGTGCTGTGGTTCCTGCTCGCCCTCGCCGCCGTGACCGCCGGACGCTGGTGGACCGCCGCCCTCTGGGCGCTCGTCGCGTTCCCCGCCGGCGTGCAGACGGTGCTCGCCTGGGACCGCCACCTGCGGCCCCGGACCGCCGAGCAGGCCACGGGGCCCGGGCCCGCCGCGCTCGCACGCGGCGTCGTCGCCGGACTCGCCGCAGCGGCCATCACCCTCGCCGCGGGCTGGAGCACTGGCCTCGCCGGTGTCGCGCTGACCGCGCTGTCGGTCACCGCCGGGGTCGCCCAGCTCCTGGGGCGCTCCTTCGCACGTGGTGCCGCCCCGGTGGCGCTCGGCATGGTCCTCGGCGGGGTCGCCGGCGCCGGGGTGGTCCTCGTCGTCCGGTCCGAGCTGTGGGTCGGCATCCTCCTCGTGCTCGCCGTCAGCCTCTACGACGCCGGCGCCTTCGTGTTCGGCGCCGAGGCCAAGGGCCGTTGGGAGGGCCCGGTCCTCGGCACCATCGGGGTCGCGGCCGTGACCTTCACGATGTCGACGATCGGCGTGCAGCCCTTCGAGCGCCACGAGGTGTGGATCACCGGGGCCGCGATCGCGCTCGGGTGCGTCCTCGGGCAGCTGCTCGTCGGCGCCTGCCTGCCCCATCCCGCCGCTCGCGCCGCCGCGCTGCGCCGGCTCGACGGCTACGTCGTCAGCGGCCCGGCGGTCCTCGCCTGCATCTGGCTGCTCGGCAACTGAGCGGCCCGCCGCCCGCGGCCACCGCAGGCCGGCGTCGGTGTCGCGGCGCGCGCTCGGTAGCCTGAGCACGACCCGCCGCGTCCACGATCGAGAGGCAGGCACGCAGGTGCGCACTCAACTCGACGAGCTGATCACGATCACCGAGCCGGCCGACCTCGGCAGCTGCTCGCTGGCCGACCTCCGGGCGATCCGGGACCACTACCAGGACGTCGAGCACGGGCTCTCGTACGCGCGGCGGATGGTGCAGGGCCGGCTCGACACGCTCAGCGTCGAGCTCGAGCGGCGCCGTGACGACTCGGCCGACGCGGACCTGCTCGGCCGCCTGCCCGAGGCGCTCGCCGCGCACACCCGTGGGCCGGGGCTGCCCCGGCCCGTTCGCGAGCTCGAACCGCCCGCGTGGGCGCACGACCTGCTCGTCGAGCTCGACGAGATCCTCCCGCCGTCCCGCCTGGGCGAGCTGACCGAGATGGCGGAGTCGGAGCTGGCCGACGCGACCGCGCGCATCGCGACCCTCGAGCGGGAGCTGTCCGCCATGCGCAGCGAACTGCACCGCCGCATCGACCGGATCCAGGACGAGCTGGTCGGCCGGTACCGCGACGGCGCGACCGTCGACGACCTCCTCAGCTGACGGCCCGGCCCGGCCCGGCGCACTCCCTCCTGGCGCCCCCCGTTCTGTTCGGCGGGCGTCAGGGTTTTCCTTGACGCCCGCCGAACAGAACGAGGGGATGGGGGCCGGGTGCTTGCTGGTGGTTGGCTCGCGCTCGCGGGAGTAGCGGTACCGTGGGTCGCATGAAGGACGACCTGGACCGTCGCTGGCACGAGCTCGGGCAGTTCATCCGCGAGCAGCGCAACGTCGGCCAGCTCTCCCTGCGGAAGCTCTCCGAGATGGCCGGGGTGTCGAACCCCTACCTCTCGCAGATCGAGCGCGGCCTGCGCCGCCCCTCGGCCGAGATCCTCCAGCAGATCGCACGCGCGCTCGAGATCTCCGCCGAGACGCTGTACGTGCGCGCCGGGATCCTCGACGAACCGGCCGGCGAGGTCGACGTCGTCGCCGAGGTCCGGCGGGACCCGACGATCACCGAGGAGCAGAAGAAGACCCTGGTGCGGATCTACGAGTCGTTCCGGCGCGAGAACCAGGCGGCGGACGAGACCGCGGACGTCGCCGGCGCGTGAGCGGCGTCGACCATCCCGGCGCGGCCGTCCCGCGGCGCGTGATCCTCGTCACACGCCGCGAGGGTCGGGGGAATCAATCACCCCGCCGGGAGTTGGAGCCGACGTGAGCGCCGTCGCCGTCCTCTCCCTGCACACGTCGCCCCTCGCACAACCGGGGACGGGCGACTCGGGCGGCATGAACGTCTACGTGCGGGAGCTCGGGGCGTCGCTCGCGCAGGCCGGGGTGGACGTGCGCATCTACGTGCGCCGCTCCGACGCCGAGGTGCCCGACCGCGTGCGCATCGAGCCGGGCCTCGAGGTCGTGCACGTCACGGCCGGACCGCTCGACCTGCCGAAGGAGGCGCTGCCCTCGGTCGTCGACGAGTTCGCCGACGGGGTCGCGGCCGACCTCGCGGACCGCCCCGCGGACGTCCTGCACGCCAACTACTGGCTGTCCGCGGTCGCGGCGCACCGCTTGAAGCACCAGCTCGACCTGCCGCTGGTCGCCACCTTCCACACCCTCGCCCGGGTCAAGGCCGACGCGGGGGACGCCGAGCCCGAGGCGCGCGAGCGCGCCGAGGTCGAGGTGATCGGATGTTGCGACGCCATCTGCGCGTCGAACCCGGTGGAGGCCGACCAGCTCAGGTCCTTCTACGGCGCCCCGCCGGAGCGCATTGAGCCCGTCCCACCGGGGGTCGACCACGCGTTCTTCTCGCCGGGGGAGCGCGCGGGGGCCCGCACCGCGCTGGGGTTCGACGACCGGCCCACCGCCCTGTTCGTCGGTCGCATCCAGCCGCTGAAGCAGCTCCCCATCGCCGTGCGGATGCTCGCCGAGCTGCGCGACGACCGGACCCGGCTCGTCGTCGTCGGCGGGCCGAGCGGGCCGGACGGTCAGGCCGAGCTCGAGAAGGTCCGGGCGCTGGTCGACGAGCTCGGACTGCACGAGCGGGTGCAGCTCGTCGAACCGCAACCGCACCACCTGCTCTCCACCTACTACCGGGCGGCGGACGTCGTCGTGGTCCCGAGCCGCTCCGAGTCCTTCGGGCTGGTCGCGCTCGAGGCCGCGGCATGCGGCATCCCGGTGGTGGCCGCCTCCGTCGGCGGGCTCCGCACCGTCGTGGAGGACGACGTGACCGGGTTCCTCGTCGAGTCCCGGGACCCGGCGGGGTTCGCGTCGCGGGTCGACGCGCTCCTCGCCGACCCCGAGCGGGCAGCGGCGATGGGCCGCGCCGCCGCGAAGGGCGCTGCCCGGTACGCCTGGTCGACCACCGCCGGCCGGCTCCGGCGGCTGTACGCGGACCTGGCCGTGAGCGCCCCCGTCGCCTGCCGCTGAGCGCCCGGCGAGGGCCCGCACGCCGAACCCGCGTGCCCGAGGTGGCAGGCTGTCCCCGATGGACGCCGCACCCCCCGCCACGCCCGAGGAGCTCGACGCCTGCGCGTCGCTGATCGAGGACTGGCTCGTGGAGCAGCTCGAGGAGAACCCGAGCGTGCAGTCCTACGAGCGCGACGACAGCACCGGGGAGCGACGGTGGGTCGTGCGGGTCGCGGGGGAGGAGAAGACCATCTCCGCGGTCTGGTTCCACCTCCAGCAGCGCACGCTGCACGTCGAGACGTACTTCATGCCGGCGCCCGAGGAGAACCACGCCCAGCTCTACGAGCACCTGCTGCGCCGCAACCTCGGGTTCCAGGGCTTCGCGTTCGCGATCGGCGCGGAGGACGCCGTGTTCCTCGTCGGCGGCACCCCGGTGCACCGGGTCACCCGTGACGAGCTGGACCGCCTGCTCGGCTCGGTCTACCAGTACGTCGAGCAGTGCTTCCGCCCGGCGATGCGCATCGGCTTCGCCTCGCGCTTCAACCGCTGACCCCCTTCCCGTTCTGTGCACCGGAACTGCGGGTGCACCCTCACTTCGGGGGAACAGTTCGGGCAGTGACGGGGCCGCGCGACCGGGGCGCGGGACCCGCTGACCCGCGGCGATTCCACCCGTAGGTTCGAGGGCCACGGGGTCCGGCCGTCGGGGAAGCGGCCGGGCCCCGTGGACCCGCCGTTACGCTGCAGCCCATGTTCGAGCTCGAGCTCCTGGGCGGAGGCCGCATGGCGGAGGCGCTCCTCGGCGGCCTCCTCGGGGCCGGGGTCGTGCGACCCGAGGCCGTCGCCGTCGTCGAGATCTCCGAGGCACGCCGCGGCGAGCTGGAGCGCACGTTCCCGGGCGTCACCGTCACCGCGTCGCCCGTCGAGTCCGACGGGGTGATCGTCGCGACCAAGCCGCCCGACGCCCTCGACGCGCTCCGGGGCGCCGCAGCGGTGGGGCTGCGTCGGGTGCTGTCGATCGCGGCCGGGGTGCCGCTCAGCGCGCTCGAGGACGCGGCCGGTGCGGGCGTGCCCGTCGTCCGGGCGATGCCGAACACCCCCGCGCTGGTCGGGGAGGGCGCCGCCGCGATGTCGCTCGGCGCCCACGCCGGACCCGGCGACGCCGAGTGGGCCCGCTCGATCCTCGGTGCCGTCGGCACCGTGGTGGAGGTGCCCGAGTCGTCGCTCGACGCGGTCACCGGCCTGTCCGGCTCCGGCCCCGCGTACGTCTTCCTCGTCGCCGAGGCCCTCATCGACGCCGGGGTGCTCGCGGGGCTCCCGCGCCCGACCGCGGATGCCCTGGTGCGCCAGACGATCCTCGGCGCGGCCCGGCTGCTCGCCGAGGGCGAGCAGGGGCCGGAGGCGCTGCGCGCCGCGGTCACCTCGCCGGGCGGCACGACCGCCGCGGGCGTCCGGGTGCTCGAGGAGCGCGCCGTGCGCGCCGCGCTCATGGACGCGGTGGCGGCCGCGGCGGCACGCTCCCGCGAGCTCGGCGGCTGACGGTTCCCGACCCCGGCTCCACCGGGCCTCGCGTCCGGGGGTACCGTCGGGGCGCCATGGCGCTCCGATACGACACGATCTCGTTCCTCTCCGACTACGGGCGCACGGACGAGTTCGTCGGCGTCGTCCACTCGGTGATCCGGCAGCTCTGCCCCGAGGTCACCGTCATCGACGTCACCCACGACATCCCGCCCTTCGACGTACGCGCCGGCGGGCTGGCCCTGGCCAGGTCGGTGCAGTACCTGTGCCCCGGGGTGATCCTCGCCGTGGTGGACCCGGGCGTCGGCTCCGACCGGCGCGGGGTGGCGGTCGAGGTCGCGGACGGCGCCGCGGTGCTGGTCGGCCCCGACAACGGGCTGCTCGCACCCGCGGTCGCGATGCTGGGCGGCGCGACGCGGGCCGTCTGGCTGAACGACCCGGAGCACCACCTCGAGTCGCCGGGTCCCCTCTTCGACGGCCGGGACGTCTTCGCCCCCGTCGCGGCGCGGCTGTGCAGCGGCGAGGTGGCCTTCGAGGACCTCGGCGAGGCGGTCGACCCGGCCGGGCTCACCCCCGGCCTGTTCCCCGTCGCGGAGGCCGCGGAGGACGGGCTGCACGCGGACGTCCTCTGGGTCGACCGCTACGGCAACGTCCAGCTGAACGTCGAGCCCGGCGACCTCGACGAGCTGGGCGAGGTGTTCGAGGTGCGCGCCGAGGACCCCTCCGACGACGGGCGCACCCGCCCCGCCCGGACCGCACGCCGGGTCGACCACTTCGCGCAGCTCGACACCGGTGCGGTCGGACTGGCGGTCGACAGCTACGGGCTCATCGCCCTGGTCGCCGACCGGGCGTCCGCGGCCGAGGAGCTGTCGCTCGGGCCCGGCGACCACCTCACCCTCGTCCCGATCGACGCGGCCGACGCCGCACCGGCGGGCGCCACCACCCGCGTCGAGCTGTCGAGCCCGCCCGTCCGCGACCGGCCCCGCGACTGACCCGCGACTGAGAGGCACCGATGCGCCGAGCCACCACCATCGCGATCGTCGTGCTCCTGCTGATCGTCGTGGGGGCGTCGTTCCTGCAGCTCGTCATCCTCGCGGGCTGAGCCGCAGGCGGTTCAGCCGCGCTCGACCAGCGCTGCCAGCTCCTCGAGCGGCCCCAGCTTCGACGGCGGGCGTGGCGGGGGCGTCGTGGTCGGCGGGGCGGAGGTGGTGGTCGTCGGCGGCGCGGTCGTGGTCGGCGCCGCGGTCGTCGGCGGGGCGGTGGGCGGCGGCGCGCTGGTCGGGGGTGGTGGCGGGGCCGTCGTCGTCGGCGGGGGTGCCGCCACGGCCATGAACCGGTGGGCCGTGTAGATGCGGTTCCCCGAGACGACCACGCCGACGCCGACCTGCGAGTAGGCGGGGTCGACCAGGTTGGCGAGGTGCGACGGGCTGTCGACGAACGCCTGGAACAGGCTCGCCACGTCGCCCCCGACCCCCACGTTCTCGCCGAGCTTCGCCCACCTCGTGGTGACGCCGGCCGACAGGTCGGAGGCGTGGAAGATCCGTCCCTCGCCGGCCATCACCGACGCCCACGACCTCGCCGCCGCGGTCAGCTCCGGGTCCACCGACAGCGGCCCGAGGCCACGGGAGGCGCGCAACCCGTTGATGCGCGCCACGAAGTCCGCCTCCGCGGCGGCGGGCGAGGGGACCGCCGCGGCCGCAGGGTGCGTCGTGCGGGCGAGCGCGGGCGCGGCCAGCACGGGCAGCAGGGCACCCGCGAGGAGCACGGCCACCACGGCGATCCGGGACCTGCGGCGCATCCTCGTCCTCCATCTGCCGTGCGGGATCGGTCTCCCGGGGTCTCGGCACGGTCGCCGGGCCGCTTGAGCGTTTCGCCCCGGGACCGGTGTCACACGGGGACGGGCGCCGGCGACACCTCACGGGGCGCTCCGGTGCCGCCGTGTGGCCGGTGTCACGCCGCCGAGTAGCCTCCCGACTCGGTGAACCTGGCGACGCTCATCGACGACCACCCGGCGGAGTCCATCGCGCTGATCAGCCGCGGCAAGCCGACCGACTACGGCAGCCTCCGCGACCAGGTCGCGCGCTTCCGAACGGGCCTCATCGGCCTGGGGCTCGAACCGGGGGACCGGGTCGCGATCCTCGCCGGCAACAACCGCTACTTCGTGGTGTCGTACCTCGCCGCCCTCTCCGCGGGCCTGGTGGCGGTGCCGCTCAACCCGACCAACCCCGCCGCCGCGATGGTCGGGGAGCTCCGCACCGTCGGGGCGAGGGCCGTGGTCGTCGGCCCGTCGGGCCGCGCCGTGTTCTCGGGGCTGGACCGTGCGTCGATCCCGACCGTCGAGCACGTCATCGGCGCGGGCTACGTGCCCGACGGGGGCTCGTCGATCGAGGAGCTGTCCACCGAGATCGGGGCGCCGGTGGTGGACCGGGACCCCGACGACCCCGCGGTGCTCATCTTCACCTCCGGCACCGCCGGTGCACCACGGGCGGCGGTGCTCACCCACCGGAACCTGCTGGTGAACATCCGCCAGACGCTGGCGACGGGCGGGGAGCCGACGAACTCGAGCGACGTGCTGCTCGCGGTGCTGCCGCTGTTCCACATCTTCGGGCTCAACGTGGTGCTCGGCGTCGGGCTCCACGTCGGCGCGACCGTGCTGCTGGTCGAGCGCTTCGACCCGGTGTCGGCGCTCGAGGCCGTGGAGAAGCACAAGGTCACGACGATCCTCGGGCCGCCGACGATGTGGGCAGCGTGGGCCGGTGTGCCCGGCGTGGACCCGTCGGTGATGTCGTCGGTGCGCGTCGCGGTGTCCGGCGCCGCCAAGCTGCCCGTCGAGGTCGCCCAGGCGATCGAGGCCAAGTTCGGGCTGCACCTCGAGGAGGGCTACGGGCTGACCGAGGCCTCGCCGGTGGTCGCGAGCCCCCGCGGCACCGACGCCCCGCCCGGGTCCATCGGCATCCCGGTCCCCGGCTTGGAGCTGCGACTGGTGGACTCCGAGGGCCACGACGTGCTCGTCGGCGACGCCGGGGAGGTGTGGGTCCGGGGCCCGAACGTCTTCGCCGGCTACTGGGACGACCCGGAGGCGACCGCGGCGGTGCTCACCGAGGACGGCTGGCTGCGCACCGGTGACGTCGCGGTGGTCGACGACGACGGCTACCTGTTCCTGGTCGACCGCGCGAAGGACCTGATCATCGTGTCCGGGTTCAACGTGTACCCGGCGGAGGTGGAGGCGGTGCTCGCGGACCACCCGGCCATCGCGGCGAGCGCGGTGGTCGGGGTGCCCCACCCGTACACGGGTGAGGCGGTGAAGGCCTACGTCGTCGCACGCCCCGGCATCCCGATCGAGGAGGAGGACGTCATCGGGTTCTGCGCGGAGCGCCTTCCCGGCTACAAGTGCCCGTCCAAGGTGTGGTTCGTCGACGACATCCCCCGGGGCCTCACCGGCAAGACGCTGCGGTTCGCCCTGCGCGAGCAGGAGGGCGGCTGAGCCGCCGCGGCGCCCGCACGGGCCCCTCGCCGCGGACTTTGTGAATTCGTGAACGAGCGCTGTACCGTCGACCCATGTCCGACCTGCGTGGCCGGGTCATCCCGGATGCGACGATCGCACGGCTCCCCGTCTACCACCGGTGCCTGCTCGAGCTGCAGGCCGAGGGCCGGCCCACCGTCTCGTCCGAGCAGCTCGCCGACCTCGCCGGGGTGAACGCCGCCAAGGTGCGCAAGGACCTGTCGTACTTCGGCACCTACGGCACCAGGGGCGTCGGCTACGAGGTCGAGCAGCTGCTCGTCGAGATCCGCAGCGAGCTCGGGCTCGACCACGACTGGCCCTGCGTCATCGTCGGCGCGGGCAACCTCGGCTCCGCGCTCGCGAAGTTCGCCGGCTTCCCCGACCGGGGTTTCACCGTCGTCGCCGTCGTGGACATCGACGAGGAGAAGGTCGGCCAGAAGATCGGCGACGTCGTCGTCCACCACCAGGACCGGCTCGGCGACCTCGTCCGCGAGCACGGGGTCGTCATCGGGATCATCACCACCCCGCCGGGGGCGGCGCAGCACGCCGCCGAGCGCCTGATCGAGTCGGGCGTCCGCTCGATCCTCAACTTCGCGCCGACCGTGCTGGACGTGCCCTCGGACGTGCTGGTGCGCGACGTGGACGTGGCGGTCGAGCTGCAGATCCTGGCCTTCCACGAGGAGCGCCGCACGGCAGGCTGAGGGCGTGGACGGCAGCGGCGAGCACGGGACGGTCGGGCGGGACGGCGGGCTCCCCGTGCAGCTGCGGGTCGCCGGACAGCGGTGCGTGGTCGTCGGCGCCGGGCCCGTCGGGGCGCGCCGTGCCCGGACCCTCGTCGACGCCGGCGCGCACGTCACGGTCGTCGCACCCCGGGTCGACCCGTCCCTGGAGCCGCTCGAGGCGGAGGGGCGCGTCGAAGTGCACCGCCGGCCCTTCGAGGCCGCGGACGTCGCGGGGGCCCGCGTCGTGGTCGTCGCGACCGGCTCGCCGGAGGTGGACGCCGAGGCGGAGGCCGCCGCGCACGCAGCGGGCGCGCTGGTCAACCGGGCCGGCGACGGCACCCGCGGCGACCTCACCTTCCCCGCGGTCCTGCGCAGGGGACCCGTCACGGTCGCGGTGTCGACCGGCGCTGCGTCGCCCACCACGGCGAGGTGGCTGGCCGAGGTGCTCGACGACGGGTTCGACCGCCTCATCGGGCTCGGCCCGGACGGGTACGGTCTGCTGGTGGAGGTCGTGGAGGAGGTCCGTGCGGAGCTGCGGCGGGCCCGAGGTGGGACGGATGCCACTGAGGTGCGTCCGGACTGGCGGGGAGCGCTCGATGCGAGCATCCTTGACCTGATCGATCAGGGCCGACGGGCCGAAGCGAAGGAGCGCCTGCTGGCGTGTCTGTCGTCGTCGTAGGAGCGAACCACCGAACCGCGCCGCTCGACCTCCTCGAGCGGATGGTGGTGACGGGTGACCGCCTCCCGAAGTTCCTCCACGACCTGTCGGCCGCGTCGGACCTCTCGGAGGCGGCGGTGCTCGCCACGTGCAACCGCACCGAGGTGTACGTGGTCGCGGAGCGGTTCCACGGCGCCTACGGCCAGGTGCGCGACTTCTTCAGCGACCTCACCTACCTGCCGCCGGACCTGTTCGCCGACAGCCTCTACGTCCACTACGACGAGGCCGCGGTGCGCCACCTGTTCGAGGTGACCGCCGGGCTGGACTCCGCCGTGCCCGGCGAGCACGAGATCCTCGGGCAGGTGCGCCAGGCGTGGGAGGTGGCCCGCGAGGAGGGCACCGCCCGCCGCACCCTCAACCACCTGTTCCGCCACGCGGTCGAGGTCGGCAAGCGCGCCCGCACCGAGACCCGCATCGCACGGCACGTCACCTCGGTGTCCCAGGCCGCGGTGCTGCTCGCCGGTGGCATGTCCGGCGCCGCCGACGACGAGTCGCTGTCCGACTCCGCCTCCCGGCTCGCCGGCCGGCGCACGCTGCTCGTCGGTGCCGGCAGCATGGCCCGCGGGATGGCGTCGTTCCTGGCCGACGCCGGCGTCGCCGAGCTCGTGATCGCCAACCGCACCGGGTCGCGGGCGGCCGAGCTGGCGGACTCGATCCTCGACCGGCTCGCCGGGACCTCCGACGAGCCCACCACCTCGGTCCGCGGCGGCGGCCTCGACCTCGTCGACGCGCACCTGCGCGACGCGGACGTGCTGCTCACCGCGACCAACGCGTCGGGCGCGGTCATCACCGTCGACCAGGTGCGCCGGGCGCTGGAGGGCCGCGACCGGCCCCTGACCGTGGTCGACGTGGGCGTGCCCCGCGACGTCGACCCGGCGGTGTCCGAGCTCGACGGCGTCGAGCTGCTCGACATGGACGACGTCGCCGCGATGACCGAGGCGAACCTCGCCCGGCGCCACGCCGAGGTCGACGCCGTGCGGGCGATCGTCGAGGAGGAGCTGGGGCGGTACGAGGCCTCCACCAACGCTCGCGAGGTCACCCCGGTCGTCCGCGCCCTGCGCGAGCAGGCCGAGCAGCTCCGCCTCGCCGAGCTGCAGCGCTACGCCAGCCGCCTCGAGGGGCTCACCGCCGAACAGCGCGACGCCGTCGAGGCGCTCACCCGCGGCGTGCTCGCGAAGGTGCTCCACTCACCGACCGTGCGGCTCAAGGAGGCGGCCGGCTCCGCCCGCGGCGACCGCCTGGCCGACTCGGTCCGCGACCTGTTCGACCTCGGCTGAGGCCGGTGGCCGACCCTGCGGAGCCCACGCGGCTGCGGATCGCCACGCGGGCCTCGCAGCTCGCCGTGTGGCAGGCGGAGCACGTCGCCGACCTCCTGCGAGCCGCTCGTCCCGGGGTCGAGGTGGAGCTGGTGCGGGTCACCACCGAGGGGGACCGGCGCACCGACGTGCCGCTGTCGGTGATCGGCGGCAAGGGCGTCTTCGCGACCGAGGTGCAGTCGGCGGTGCTGGAGGGCCGTGCCGAGCTCGCCGTGCACTCCGGCAAGGACCTGCCCGCCGTGACCGGCGAGGGGCTCCACCTCGCCGCGGTGCCGCGCCGCGGCGACCCCCGCGACGCGCTCGTCGGCGCCGCGCTCGACGACCTGCCCGAGGGTGCGGTCGTCGCCACCGGGTCCATCCGGCGCCGCGCCCAGCTCGCCGACCTGCGGCCGGACCTCCGGTTCGCCGAGCTGCGGGGGAACATGGCGACCCGCCTCGCCAAGGCGGAGCACTTCGACGCGATCGTCGTCGCGGCGGCCGCGCTCGGCCGGCTCGGCCTCGAGCAGCACCTGACCGAGGTCCTGCCGGTCGAGCGGTTCATCCCCCAGGTCGCCCAGGGGGCGCTGGTGGTGGAGTGCCGCGCCGGCGAGCCCGAGCTCGCGGCGCTGCTCCAGGAGCTCGAGGACGCGACGACCCGCCGCGCGGTCGACGCCGAGCGGGCCTTCCTCGCCGAGCTCGGCGGTGACTGCACGCTCCCCGCCGGCGCGCACGCGCGGGTGCTCGACGACGGCGGGCTCGAGCTGCGGGCGGTGCTCGCCGCGGACGTGCGCGGCGCGGTGGCCCGGACGGTCGAGCGGGGCGACGACCCCGTCGACCTCGGCACCCGCGTGGCCCGCACCCTGCGCGCCCAGCTCGCAGACCGCTGAGGCATCGTCCGAAGGGGCTCTTCGCGGCCGCGTACCGGAAATCTGGGTCTCAGGCGCCCGTTCTGGTCACCTGAGGCCCAGATTGCGGGGACGGCGGTGCGCGGCCGGACACCGACCGGCGGCGGGGCGAGGGGCGCGGCGGCGCGTCGTAGAGTCCTGCGGCGATGACCGTGTACCTCGTGGGCGCAGGGCCCGGCGACCCCGGACTGATCACCGTGCGCGGCGCCGAGCTCCTCGCCGGCGCGGACGTCGTCGTGCACGACCGCCTGTCGGCCCGCGAGCTGCTCGACCTCGCGCCCCCGCACGCGGAGCGCATCGACGTGGGGAAGTCGCCCGACGGGCCGTCGGTCCCCCAGGAGCGCATCAACGAGCTGCTCGTCGAGCGCGGCCGCGCCGGCCAGCAGGTCGTCCGGCTCAAGGGCGGTGACCCCTACGTGTTCGCCCGGGGCGCGGAGGAGGCAGAGGCGCTCGAGGCCGCGGGCGTGGACTACGAGGTCGTGCCGGGCATCACCTCCGCCGTCGCGGTGCCCGCGTACGCGGGCATCCCGGTCACGATGCGGTACTCCTCGACGAGCCTGACCGTCGTCACCGGCCACGAGGACCCCTCGAAGTCCCGCACCGACGTCGACTGGGAGTCCCTCGCCCGCGTCGGCGGCACGATCGTCATCCTCATGGGCGTCGCCAACCTCGACCGCATCACCGAGCGGCTGCTCGCCGGGGGCCTCCCGCCCGACACACCCGCTGCGGCCATCCGGTGGGGCACCCGACCCGAGCAGCGCACGGTGCGGGCCACCCTCGACACGCTCCGCCGGCACGACCTCGCGCCGCCCTCCACGATCGTCGTGGGCGAGGTCGCACGCCGCCGGCTCGACTGGTTCGAGCGCCGCCCCCTGTTCGGTCGGCGGGTGGTCGTGACCCGCGCGGGGCCGCAGGCCTCGGAGCTGTCCCGGCGGCTGCGGGCGGTCGGCGCCGAGGTCGTCGAGGTGCCGACGATCCGCATCGTGGACCCCGGGGACGGCGGCGTCGCGCTGCGCGACGCGCTCGCACGGGTCGCCGGGTTCGACTGGGTCGTCGTCACCTCGCCGAACGGGGCGCGGCGGCTCTGCGCGGGCATCCGCGACGGGCGCGACCTCGCCGGCGTGCAGCTCGCCGCGGTCGGGCCGGGCACCGCCGCCGTGCTCGCCGAGCACGGCCTGGTCGCCGACCTCGTCCCGCCGAAGGCGATCACCGAGTCGCTGCTCGAGGCGTTCCCTCCCGCCCCGGCGGGTGGGGGACGGGTCCTGCTCGTGCGCGCCGCGGTGGCGCGCGACGTCCTGCCGGAAGGGTTGCGGCAGGCCGGTTGGGAGGTCGAGGACGTCGACGCCTACCGCAACGTGCCCGCCGAGCTCGACGACAGGGTCCGGGAGCGGATCGCCGGTGCCGAGGTGGTGACCTTCGCCTCCGCCTCGGCCGTGAAGAACTTCGTCGCGGCCGCCGGCGTCGACGCGGTGCCGCCGGTGGTCGCCGCGATCGGGCCGATCACCGCCGCCGCGGCCACCGAGCTCGGCCTGGAGGTCGCCGTCGAGGCCGAGGAGCACACCCTCGACGGGCTCGTCCGCGCCCTCCTCAACCACCTCGGCACGCAGTAGCGCACCCCGGCCGCGCGCCGCCTGTGCGGCCGCTCGGCCGGGCGGGGAGCCGCCCGCAGGGGGTGCCATAGGATCGGGACCGTGACCTTCCCCCAACGGCGCCTCCGGCGCCTGCGTCGCACACCCGCACTCCGCCGCCTCGTCGCCGAGGCGCGGCTCGACGTCGACGACCTCGTCGCGCCGCTCTTCGTGCGCGAGGGGATCGACGCCCCGCAGCCCATCCCGTCGCTGCCGGGGGTGGTGCAGCACACGCTCGACTCCTTGCGCAAGGAGGTCGCCGAGCTCGCCGACCTCGGCGTGCCCGCGGTCATCCTGTTCGGCGTGCCCGCCTCGAAGGACCCCGAGGGCAGCGGCGCCTCCGACCCCGACGGGATCGTCCAGGTCGCGCTGCGGGAGCTGCGCGACGACCTCGGCGACCGGATCGTGCTCATGGCCGACCTGTGCCTCGACGAGTACACCGACCACGGGCACTGCGGCCTCGTCCGCCCCGACGGGTCGGTCGACAACGACGCGACGTTGGACCGCTACGCGGAGGTCGCCCTCGCCCAGGCCGACGCCGGGGTCGACGTCTGCGCGCCCTCCGGGATGATGGACGGCCAGGTCCTCGCGATCCGCGACGCGCTCGACGAGGAGGGCCACGAGGAGGTCGCGATCCTCGCCTACGCAGCGAAGTACGCGTCCGCCCTGTACGGCCCGTTCCGCGACGCGGTCGACGTCGAGATCGCCGACGGCGGCGACCGCCGCGCCTACCAGCAGGACTGGCGCAACGTGCGCGAGGCGCTCGAGGAGATCCGCGAGGACCTCGCCGAGGGCGCCGACATGGTGATGGTGAAGCCCGCGCTGCCGTACCTCGACGTGCTGAGCCGGGCCCGCGCGGAGGTCGACGTGCCGCTCGCCGCCTACCACGTCTCCGGCGAGTACGCGATGGTGCACGCGGCTGCCGAGCGTGGCTGGATCGACGGCGACGCCGTGGCGCTCGAGCAGATCAGCGCGATCAAGCGCGCCGGTGCCGACATGGTCCTCACGTACTTCGCCCGCCACCTCGCCGAGGTGCTCCAGTGAGCGTCCGGGACGGCTCGGCCGACCGGGCGGTGGCGGGGGAGCCGCCGGTGACCAACGCGTCGCTGCACCAGCGGGCCCTCTCGGTGATCCCCGGTGGGGTGAGCTCGCCAGTGCGGGCGTTCCGCTCGGTGGGCGGCACCCCCTACTTCGTCGCGCGTGGCCAGGGCGCGCACGTGTGGGACGTCGAGGGCGTGCGGTTCATCGACTACGTGCAGAGCTACGGCGCGTCGATCCTCGGCCACGCCCACCCCGCGGTCATCGACGCGATCACCGCCGCGGCCGGGAAGGGCACCACCTACGGCGCGCCGACCCCCGGCGAGGTGCGCCTCGCGGAGCGCCTCTGCGAGCGGGTGCCCGGCATGGAGCAGGTGCGCTTCGTCAGCTCGGGCACCGAGGCGACGATGTCGGCGATCCGCGTCGCCCGCGGCGCCACCGGCCGCAACACGATCGTGAAGTTCGAGGGCAACTACCACGGCCACTCCGACTCGCTCCTCGCGGCCGCGGGCTCGGGCGTCGCCGAGGGCACCGTCCAGGAGGGTGCGCCCGACTCCGCCGGGGTCACCCCCGGCGCCGTCGCCGACACCCGGGTCGTTCCCTACAACCAGGTGCCGCAGCTCGACGACTCCGTCGCCGTGGTCATCGTCGAGCCGGTCGCCGCGAACATGGGCCTGGTGCCCCCGGCGCCGGGCTTCCTCGAGGGGCTGCGCGCGGAGTGCGACCGGGTCGGCGCGCTGCTGCTCTTCGACGAGGTCATCACCGGGTTCCGGCTCGGCCAGGGCGGCGCCACCGCCTGGTCCGGGGTCACGCCCGACATGTGGTGCTTCGGCAAGATCATCGGCGGCGGCCTGCCGGTCGGCGCGTTCGGCGGTTCCGCCGAGCTCATGTCGAACGTGGCGCCGCTCGGGCCCGTCTACCAGGCCGGGACCCTGTCGGGTAACCCGCTCGCCACCGCCGCCGGGCTCGTCGTGCTCGACCTGCTCGACGACGAGGCGTACGCGCGGCTCGCGTCGACCGCGGAGCTGCTCGCGGACGGCCTCGCCGACGCGTTCCGCTCCGCCGGGGTGCCCGCGGTGGTGCCCAGGGTCGAGACCCTCGTGGGCATCTTCTTCGGCGACGAGTCCACGTTCGGCGCGCCGGCACCCGTCGACTTCGCGACCGCCGGTGCCTCCGTGCGCCTCGGCCGCTACCCGGCGTTCTTCCACGGCATGCTCGAGCGCGGGGTGGCCCTCGCACCCGGGCCGTGGGAGGTGCTGTTCCCGTCGCTCGCGCACTCCGACGACGACCTGCGCTCGACGATCGAGGCGGCCCACGAGGTCGCGTCGACGCTCGCCGGCTGACGCGGGACCGACGGCACGGCGGCCGGGGCCGCTCGTAGCCTTGGTCGCGTGGCCGTGCCCGCCGAGTTCGACCGAGACGCCGCCGAGCGCATCATCCGCCGGGCCGTCGAGCTGGCGGACGAGCAGCACACGGGCCAGGACGGCCTCTCCGAGCGTGCGCTCGTCGAGGCCGCCGACGAGCTCGGCGTCGACCGGGGGGTCGTGCTCCGGGCCGTGAGCGAGGAGCGCCTCGGCCTGCTGGGACGGGAGGGCGCGGCGATCGACCGCCTGGTCGGGCCCCCGCTGGTCGTGGCGAGCGCGCTGGTGCCGCGGCGGCCCGAGGAGGCGCTCGACCGGGTCGACACGTGGCTCCGCCGGATCGGCGCGTTCCGCCGGCGCCGCCACCATGGCCACCATGCCGAGTACACCCGCCGCTCCGACGTCGCCGCGAGCGTGCAGCGCGCCGTGCGCTCGCTCACCGGGGAGGGCGACCTGCGGAGGGTGCACCGCCTCCGGGTCGAGGCCTGCGCGGTCGACGACGAACGCTCCCTGGTCGCGATGGTCGCCGACCTCTCCGCCGAGCGGCGCTGGGCACTGCTCGGCGGCGGCGGGGTCGCCGGCACCGGCTCGTTCGTCTCGTCGGTCCTCGCGGTCGGAGACGCCCTCGGCGACGCGGCGCTGTCGTGGTGGTGGCTCGGGGTGCCCGCATCCCTCGCCACGGGTGCGGGGATCATGGTGGCCCGGGCGAGCGGCCTGGACGACGTCGAGGCCGGGCTCGCCGGGGTGCTCGACCGGGTGGCGGCGGGCGCGCAACCGCCCAGCGTCCTCGAGGACGTCCGTCGGCGGCTCCTCGGAGGTGCGCGATCCGATCGGGCGCCGGCGGCGGACCGGTAGCCTCCGGTCCGTGATCACCGCGCGATTCGACCCAGGGGAGCTCGCAGGGGACTGGGCCGGGGCGCTCGAGCGCCTGGCCGCCGACCGGGTGGTGGAACGCCTCTTCGACGGCGACCACACCGTGATCCAGGACGATCCCACGGAGTGCGCCGACCGCCTCGGCTGGCTCACCGCCCCCGAGGACGCCGCCCGCGAGTGGCCCCGCTGGTCCCTCCTCGCGGACGAGGTCGTCGAGGGGTCCGCGGCGCAGGACGCCGGCCGGGTGCTGCACGCGCTCGTGCTCGGCATGGGCGGCTCGAGCCTGTTCCCCGAGGTCCTGGCCCGCACCTTCGAGCACGGCGAGGGGTTCCCGCAGGTCGTCGTGCTCGACACGACCGACCCGGCGACGGTCGCCCGGGTGACCGAGCAGCTCGACCCGGAGCGCACGTTCCACGTCGCGGCGTCCAAGTCGGGCAGCACGATCGAGACCCGCTCGCACCTCGCGCACTTCTGGAACCGCTACCCGCTCGGGCCGAGCTTCGCGGTCGTGACCGACCCGGGCTCACCGCTCGAGGCGCACGCGAAGGACCTCGGGTTCCGCGCGGTCGTGCACGGCGTGCCCGAGATCGGCGGCCGGTTCGCGGCGCTGTCCGCGTTCGGCCTCTTCCCCGCGGCCCTCATGGGGCTCGACGGGCTCGCGCTGCTCGACACCGCGGCCGAGGCCGCCGCCGCGCTCGCCCCGGACACCCCGGTGGAGCACCACCTCGGCTGCCAGCTCGGCGCCCTCATCGCGGTCGCGTCGCAGCGGGGGAGGGACCGGCTCACCTTCCTCATCGACGAGCGGCTCGAGCCGTTCGGGGTGTGGCTCGAGCAGCTGATCGCCGAGTCGACCGGCAAGCACGGGGTCGGCATCCTCCCGATCCTCGGGGAGCCGGTCGACGCCCCTGATCCCGACAGTCGCCTCTACGTGGTCCTCGGCGACCACCCCGCCGCGGCCGCCGAGCTGCCGGGGCCGTCGGTGCGGATCCCGGTGGAGCAGCCCGAGGACGTCGGCGCACAGGTGTACCTGTGGGAGTTCGCGACGGCGGTGGCCGGCATCGTGCTGGGCATCAACCCCTTCGACCAGCCCGACGTCGAGTCGGCGAAGCGCGCCGCCCGGGACGCCCTCGCCGGTGGCGGGGGCGTCGGTGCGGACGTGCCCGAGGTCCCGCTGGAGCAGGCCCTCGCCCAGCTGCGTGACGGCGACGCCCTGGTGCTGTGCGCCTTCGTCGACCCGGCGCTGGAGCCGGAGCTCCAGGCGGCCCGGCTGGCGCTCGGGCGCCGCGCCGGCGTGCCGACGACGCTGGGGCTCGGCCCACGGTTCCTGCACTCCACCGGCCAGCTGCACAAGGGCGGGCCCGACCGCCACCTCGTCGTCCAGGTCGTCGCCGAGCACGACCGCGACGTGCCCGTGCCGGGCGAGGAGTTCACCTTCGGCCAGCTCGAGCGGGCACAGGCCGACGGCGACCTCGCCGCGCTGCGGACCGCGGGCAAGCGCGCGGTGCGCGTGCCGCTCGGCGACCTCTTCGCCGCCGCGGACTGACCACCGCCGCCTCCTCCTCTCGTTCTGTTGCCCGGAAGTGAGGGTCCACCCTCACTTCCGGGCAACAGAACCGGACGGGGCAGGGGGCGCGGTCGGGCTGCGCGCCTCGGGCGGCGCGCCTCAGGCGGCGGTGAGCACGATCCGGGCGCGGATCGTGCCCGGCTCCTCCTCGACCAGCTCCACCGCGCGGACCACGTCCCCGTGGCGGTCCGCCGCGCCGCGGATCTCGAGCGTCGTGACGGGCGGGGCCGTCGTGGTCGGTCCCGCACCGTCGGTCCCGCCGGCCTCCTCCTGCGGCTCGGGCGGCTCGGCGTCCTCGGCCCCGGGGTTCAGCTTCCACAGCGGCGAGGTGTGCAGGATCTTGCGCTGGCCCGGCTCGGGCTCCGGGAGGCCCGACCCCTCGATGAAGCTCGCCTCGTCCTCCGGCGACATCGTGAAGGTCACGTCGAGCTGGCCCTCGCCGACCCTGGCGGTGAGGAACCCCTCGGCGCCGTCGGGCACCCGCAGGCCCGACCAGCCCTCCACCGCCTCGAGCGACAGGTCGTCGAGCGGCAGCGTGCCACCTTGCGCACCCGCCTCCGCCGGATCGGTGGTGGTCGGGTCGGTCGAGGTGTCGCCGCCGAAGATGACGAGCAGCGTGCCCGCGAGCAGGCCCGCGACGAGCAGCGCGACGACGATCACGTCGCGGGGCCGCACCCGCCGGGCCGGAGCCGCCGGCGTCGCCCGCGGCGTGACGCGTCGCGAGCCCTCGCCGGAGCGGTCCGGGGCGCCGCCCCTAGCCACGGTGGGTCCTAGACATGCCGGGCGGGCGCGCCGGTCGTGCCGAGCGCGCGCCGCGCCGTGACGGTCGGGTCGCCGGTCAGGCCGGCGGGTCGGCTGCCCACTCCTCGAGGACCGCGACGTACTCGGCGACCTTGTCCTCGGGCAGCAGCTCCGACAGCTGCTCCTCGAAGCCCTCCTGCCACACCTCGGCGTCGAAGGCCTCGTCGTTCAGGCCGGCGCGCTCGTACAGCACGACCGCCATGAGCTGCTCGGCGCTGAGCGAGTCCATCCACGGCGGCATGGTGCCCCTGCCACCGACCGTGCGGGGCGAGCCCTCGCCGTAGGTGTCGAGGCCGGCGCTGCGGTACCCGTTCGTGCCGAGCGACACCCAGCGGACCTGCTCGGCCGGGCTGGGGAACACCAGCGGCGTCGCGTCGTCGCCGGTCAGGGCGGGGTTGGCACCCGCGCCGCCGCCGGAGGCGCCGTGGCAGCCGGCGCAGTTGGTCGAGTAGACCTCCTCGCCGAGCGCGAGCGGACCCGGCTCGGTCGGGGTCGGCGGGTCGTTCGTCAGCGCGTAGAGCACGACCCACAGGGGCAGCGCGGCCACCACCGGCACCGCCCAGAACGGGATCTTCCTGCGGCGCTGCGCGGCCTCGACCCACGGCGGGGTGGGCTCGGGCTCGGCGGGCGGGGCCTCGACCGGTGCAGGCGCGGGGGTGGCGGGCGCGGCCTCCGCCGGTGCGGACCCGGTCGTGGCCGGGGTCGCGGACTCCGCCGGCGCGGCGGCCCCGGCGTCGCCACCGCCTCCCATGGCGGCCCGGCGGGCACGGCTGCGGGCCAGGAGATGCTCTGGTACTTCGGTCAACGCTGCCTCCGCGGCGTCAGGTGTCGACCCGCTCGGGAACGGGCGGTCGCGGCAACAATAGGCACGGAGGGTCGCGCCCGACCAAGCCCGGCCCCGGGGCGTCGCCGGTGCCCCCGATCGCACGGCCCGGATGTGCTCCCCGTCAGCGCCCCGTGGTAGACCACACGCATCCGCACCTGTACCTCGCGGCAGTGCCGCGGCAGCGTCGGGGCACGGGCCTCCGTGCCCCAGTCGACGGGAGGTCGTCCGTGGTCGCATTCATCACGACACTGATCCTGACCGCGGCGATGGTCGCGCCGGTGTTCTGGTATGCGAAGCGTCGCCCGGTCGGCACCCCGATGACGTGGGGTGAGGCGATGCTGGCGGCGACCTACGTCTTCTTCATCATCTTCTGGATCTACGGCGTGGTGCCGCACCAGTGGCTGGAGTGGGCGGACTCGGAGCTCAGCTGGCGGCCGGACGTCATCTGGCTGGGCCCCGGCGGGAGCATGACCCTGCCGTTCGTCGGCTGGACCTGGGAGACGCCCTGGTTCCCGATCATGGTGTCGGCCAGGGCGGTGCGCGACATCGTGGCGGTGGTCATCTACGTCGCCTTCCTGGGTGGCCAGATGTGGATCTGGGCCTGGTGGCAGAATCGGGGCGAGCGCGCGGCTGCGGCGAAGGCCATCGAGCCGACCTCGACCTACGGACGTCCGCTGATGAAGCGGGCCTGATCCAAGGAGTCAGCGTGGCTGTCACCGATGCGAACCCCCCGATGCCGGAGTTCCGCGACGACTACATCCTCCAGGAGGTCGACGCGGACTACCTCTCGAAGGCCGTCAAGCCGAAGCAGTTCATCCACATCGACCAGTCCGAGTGCATCCAGTGCGAGGGCTGCGTCGACATCTGCCCGTGGAAGTGCATCCACATGGTCAGCCCCTCCGCGATCGCGGAGGCGGTGGGCACGGAGCTGCCGGGGATGGACCCGCGCGACAACGTCGCGTTCCTCATCGACGACGACGTGTGCACCCGCTGCGCGCTCTGCGTCGATCGCTGCCCGACGGGTGTGATCATCATGGGCAAGGTTGGCGAGCCGGCAGCGACGGGTGACCCCCACCAGCGGACCAACGCCCACGGCTACGCCTACGGGATGCGGCTCGCCTGACCGCGGATTCGACGCACGAGGACGCAGGAGACTAGGGAGTAGTTCGTGGCCAAGACGATGCAGGGCTCCAGGGGCCAGAAGTTGCAGGAGAAGCTCGCCGAGGTCTGGGACAAGACCCAGGGGTCGCAGGCGTGGAACTCCATCTTCCGGCCGGGGTCGATCTTCCGGAAGGGCTACTCGGACAGCCCCCGGAACCGCTCGTACGTGATCATGAACAGCGTGCTGTACCACCTCCACCCGGTGAAGGTGAAGCGGCACGCCGTCAAGGTCAGCTACACCCTCTGCCTCGGTGGGCTGAGCTTCTTCCTCTTCATCATCCTGACGGTGACGGGCATCTTCCTGATGTTCTTCTACCGTCCGACGGCGGCCCAGGCCTGGGACGACATCTACTCCCTCCAGACCTCGGTCACCTTCGGCCTGCTCGTGCGGAACATGCACAGATGGGGCGCCCACCTGATGGTGATCTCGGTGTTCCTGCACATGGCGCGGGTCTTCTACCACGGCGCCTACAAGGCACCCCGGGAGTTCAACTGGGTGATCGGCGTCATCCTCCTCACCCTCACGCTGCTGCTGTCGTTCACCGGCTACCTGCTGCCGTGGGACCAGCTGGCGCTGTGGGCGGTGACCGTGGGCACGAACATGATCGGCTACACCCCGGTCTTCGGTGACCAGGTCCGGTTCGTGCTCCTCGGCGGCGCCGAGATCGGCACCGACACCCTGTTGAGGTGGTACGTCCTCCACGTCCTCTTCTTCCCGTTCATCACGGTCATCTTCATGGCCATCCACTTCTGGCGGGTCCGCAAGGACGGCGGGATCTCCGGGCCCTTGTGATCGACCGCGCCGAGCAGTCGACCCACTACCGCAGCACGAACGAGACCTGAGCGAGCGAGCATGACCGAGGTACCAGAACACCTCCTCAAGCGGGCCAAGGCGGCGAGGGAGAAGGCCGCCGCCAAGGCCGGCGCGGACGCGCCCGCCGAGGACGCGGCCCCGGCCGAGGAGGCCGCACCCGCCGGCGACAGCCGGATCCCCGCGCACCTGCTCGCCCGGTCGCAGGCGGCCAAGGCGCGCAAGGCCGGTGGCGCCGCGCAGGCCGACGCCCCCGCAGCCGGTGGCGGCACGGCCACGGCCGTCGCTCCCGCCACGGGCGGGGGAGCGGTCGCACCCGCCGGGGGACCGCCCCTGGCCGCCGGCCCGGGTGGCCACACCCAGCGCCTGCTGACCGTCGTCCGTTCGGGGTCCATCCAGGACGTCAAGGCGAAGCCCCAGGACAAGGTCCACGTCTGGCCCCACCTGCTCGTGGTCGAGTTCGTGGCAGCGCTGTTCGTGACGGCGTTCCTGCTCATCTTCTCGTGGCTCGTGAACGCGCCGCTGATGGAGCTCGCGAACTTCAACGAGACGCCGAACCCGTCGAAGGCGCCGTGGTACTTCCTGGGCCTGCAGGAGCTGCTGACGATGTTCCACCCGATGGTCGCCGGCGTGACCATCCCGGGCATGGGCATCTTCCTGCTGATCCTCGCCCCCTACATGGACAAGAACCCCTCCGCCCGTCCCGAGGACCGGAAGTTCGCCGTGTCCCTGATGACCGTGCACCTGATGTTCTGGGCGGTGCTCGTCGTCATCGGCACGTTCTTCCGTGGCCCGGGCTTCCTGTTCACCCTCCCGTGGGTGGACGGCACCTACGTCGAACTGTGAGGTCCGCGACAGCATGAACGGCTTCATCGTCCTCGCCATCATCGCCATCGTGGTCCTCGCCGCGGTCACCCTCGTCGGTGCCGCGCGACGCCGGGACGCCGGCGCGGCGGTCGGCACGCTGTCGACCGAGACCATCAAGCGCGACCGCGCCGCCCGCAAGGAGGCCGGCGAGGTGCCCGCACCTCCCACCGGCCGCGAGGTGGAGCGCGCCGCGCTGCTCGCCCGCAGGGGCGGCGACATCGCGCCCGCGGGCGCGGCCGCACCGGTCGCGTGGACCCCGCCCGACCCGGAGACCTACGGCGTCACCCGCCGCCAGTTCCTCAACCGCTCCGTGATCGCGCTGATGGGGCTCGGCCTGTCCGTGTTCGGCGTCGCGATCGTCGGCTTCCTGTGGCCGTCGTCGAGCGGTGGCTTCGGCTCCCGGATCCGCGTCGGGAAGATCTCCGACATCATCGCCGACATCCAGGCCAACGACGGCTTCCTCTACAAGCCCGAGGGCCGCATGTGGATCACCGAGTACCCGCGCTCGGCCCTGCCGAAGGCCCGGACCGTGTACTCGCCCTCGGAGCTCAACGGCATGCAGGCCGGGCTGGTGGCGCTCTACCAGAAGTGCCCGCACCTCGGCTGCCGGGTCCCCGAGTGCAAGAGCTCGCAGTGGTTCGAGTGCCCGTGCCACGGCTCCCAGTACAACCAGGTGGGCGAGGTGAAGGGCGGTCCCGCACCCCGTGGGATGGACCGCTTCGCCATGGAGGTCGCCGGCGGCGTCTTCATCGTGGACACCGGCCAGGTCATCGAGGGCCCGCCGATCGGTACGAACACCACCGGTCAGGAGGCCGAGGGTCCGCACTGCATCGGTGGCGCCGACGGGGGCCACTGAGCCAGCACGTGGTGCAGCAGCACCGCACGAGGTCCGAACACGTGTCGGGGGCGACCGCGACACCCGAGGGAGACACACGAGTACCTAGATGATCGTCGCAACGACACAACGAGCCGTCGGCTTCGTCCTCCTCGCCGTGGTGGCGATCGGGTTCGTCGTCTGGCTGATCGCGAACCTGCGCTCGGCCCGTGGCGAGGTCGGGTCGGAGATCGAGCTGGCGCCCAACCGCAAGCCGTACTACTCCGACGAGGAGCTCGAGGGGCCGAAGCTGAACCTCGCGCTGTTCTCCGCGGCCGGCCTGCTCGCGATCATCGGCGTCGCCCTGCCGCTGTACTGGCTGGCCGAGCCGGGCCGGCAGGAGGGTGCGGTCGCCGGGTACCAGGAGACCTTCGAGCGGCGCGGCCTCGAGCTCTACGAGACCGGCGCCCAGTGCGTGTCCTGCCACGGCGGTGGCGGCAGCGGTGGTAGCGCCACGTTCATCATCAACGACGAGAACGGCCAGTTCGTCGACCAGGTCAGCTGGGTGGCGCCCGCCCTCAACGACGTCCTGTACCGCTACGACGAGGACCAGGTTCGCTACGTCCTCGACTACGGCCGCCCCGGCACGCCGATGGCGGCGTGGGGCCAGCCGGGCGGTGGCCCGCTGACCAGCCAGCAGGTCGACAACATCATCGACTACCTCTGGTCGGTGCAGAAGGACGTCGACCAGATGCGCAAGGAGGTCGACGACCTCGTCGCCAGCATCGACGAGGGCCTCTACGAGCGCATGCTGCGGGTCCGCAAGTCCAACGAGGGCATCGCCGACCCGCTGCAGGCGAACCGCCTCTCCCACGAGGACGAGCTCGCGCTGGGCGAGATCCTGTTCAACAACCAGGAGCTCTCCGCCGGCTCCTACTCCTGCGCCCGCTGCCACGTGGCCGGCGCGGCGTTCGGCCGGGCGTACGAGTCGTTCGAGCGGCTGCACGTCACCTCGTTCGGTCCGGACCTGACCGGCATCGAGGGGCAGGCGACCGAGGCCGAGCACTTCGACGTCGTCTGGAACGGCATGACCTCCGGCGTCGGCTACTTCTCCCGCCGCCAGGGCAACCCCCAGATGCCCGCCTTCGGCGTGAACCGCAACACGGGCAAGAGCGAGGAGGGCGTGCCCGACCTCGGCCCCGAGGGGATGCTCACCGCCGAGCAGGTCTGGGCCATCGTCACCTACGAGCGGAACCTCTCCAACGGCTCGACGGTCAAGTCGCCGGTCGCTGGCACCGCGCAGTCGCCGACGTTCTCCGGCCGCGGGAACTGACGCAGGAGCAGAGATGTCATTCCTCGCAGCAATCCAGTTCGACCCCCACATCCGAGGCGTCCTCGTCGTCCTCGTCGGCGTGGTGGTGCTCTTCGGCTCCGTCTACCTGTTGGTCGCGACCAACACCGGGGTGCGGACCGGCTTCCTCATCGCGGCTGCCGGCCTCACCGGCTGGTGCTTCTCCATGGGCATCTTCTGGTGGATCTACGGCATCGGGATGATCGGCAAGGACCCCAGCTGGATGGTCCGGGAGTTCAACTTCGAGCGGGACGCCACACCCGAGGTCGAAGTGCTCGAACACCTCCCACGCACCGACCCGGACGAGGGCGAGCTGCCCAGCCCGGTCGAGCTGCTCGACGCCTACGCCGAGGAGCACCCCGAGATCCGCGAGGAGATCGAGGCGACCGAGGGTGAGGGCTTCGTGCCCGACACGCTCACCGAGGTCGTGACCCTCGTCCCCGAGATCAAGCGCGACCTCGACGAGGAGCTCGGTGGCTGGCGCATCCTGCCGGAGTCGGACGCGCGGCGCGGTGAGGCGGTGGCCTCCGTGGACGCCGCGGTGACGGAGCGACAGATCTTCGGCTCCAACACGTCCGCCTCCAGCTACTCGGTGTTCGACGTCTTCTTCTACGGCGGCAAGGGCACGATGGAGCCCGAGACCGTCCCGGGCGAGAAGAACCTGCTCGAGAAGGCCAGGGACCGGGTCCTGTCGGTGTTCCAGGTGAAGAACCCGACCCTGTACGCCGCCGTCACCCTGCAGAAGAACGTCGAGGTCGACGTGCCCCTCGGCGAGGCGCCGCCGCCCGCGCAGGTGGACGAGGACGCGTCGCAGGTGACGGTGGTGCTCGAGCGGAACCTCGGCAACCGCCGGCTCGTGCCCGCCCTGTTCACCCTCTTCACGGGCATCCTGTTCTTCACGTTCGCCTGGATGCTGCACACGCGTGACCGCCGCGCTGCGGAGGTCCGCGCCTCCTGGACGCCGGCGAAGGCGAGCTGACCGTGGGCCAGTACCTTCCGGTCCTGGCGCTCCTGGTGCTGACGGCGCTGTTCGGCGCCATCAGCCTCGTGATGGCCCGGCTGCTCAACCCGCCGCGCCCCACGGCGGCGAAGGTGGCGCCCTACGAGTCCGGGATCGCGGACGTGAAGGAGCCGCCGGAGCGGTTCCCGGTCCGCTTCTTCCTCGTGGCGATGATCTTCATCGTCTTCGACGTCGAGATCGTCTTCTACTACCCGTTCGCGATGGTCTACGAGCAGCTCGGCGGCTACGGCCTCCTGGCGATCGGCATCTTCTCCGTGGCGGTGTTCGAGTCGTTCCTGTACCTGGTCAGCAACGGTGCGCTCGACTGGGGCCCGGTCGCACGGATCCGGCGCTCGAAGGTGCACCTGGACCCGACCCGCACGTCGTCCTCCACGATCCGACGGGTAGGAGTCGAGGGACGAGAGGTGCCAGACCGACCCGCACGGGTCAGCGAGGTGGTGTGATGGCAACGGCTCCGGGCTTCTCGACCGACGGCCTCGCCGGGCTCGAGCACAACTTCCTCACCGGCAAGGTGGAGGACCTCGTGCGCTGGGCCCGCTCCCGCAGCTCGTGGCCGGCGACCTTCGGCCTCGCCTGCTGCGCGCTCGAGATGATGGCCACGGGCGGACCGCACTACGACATGGCCCGCTTCGGCATGGAGGTCTTCCGTGCGTCCCCGCGGCAGGCCGACATCATGATCGTCGCCGGGCGGGTCTCCCAGAAGATGGCCCCCGTGCTCCGCCAGATCCACGACCAGATGATGGAGCCCAAGTGGGTCATCTCCATGGGCGTGTGCGCGTCGACGGGCGGCATGTTCAACAACTACGCGCTCGTGCAGGGCGTCGACCAGGTCGTGCCGGTCGACGTCTACGCGCCGGGCTGCCCGCCGGGTCCCGAGACCCTCATGCACTCGATCATCACGCTCCACGGGCTCATCCAGAGCGGCGAGATCATGCGCCGCCGTGAGCAGAACGGCGGCGGCGCCGCGGTCCAGCTGGTCGAGGGCGACGCCGCCCCGACGCCGGTCTCCCTCGGGGCGCGCTGATGGCCCCCGACGACGACGCCCCGGAGACGCCGGAGCCGGCAGCGGAGGCGGCGGACGGCGAGCAGGCCGACGCCCCGGCTGACGAGCCCGCGGTCGTCACGACCGAGGTGCAGCCCCCCACCGACGAGGTGGAGGACGTGCAGCCCGAACCCATCCCACCCGCGGAGATGCTCCACGGCGTGCTGGTGAGCCGCTCGCGGGGCCAGGTCGTGCTGCACCCGTCGCGCGAGGAGTACCTGGACCTCGTCCGCCGGCTCCGCGACGAGGGCTACTGGGCGTGCCTCGACGTCACCGGCGTCGACTACCTCGGCTACCGGGCCGAGCGCGAGCTGCCGCCCGGGGTGACGCCCGAGCGGTTCGAGGTCGTCGCGATGCTGCTGAACCACACCGAGCGCAGCCGGCTGCGCCTCCGGGTCCAGGTGCCCGAGGACGACCCCACCGTGCCCTCGCTGTTCCCGGTGCACCCGGGCGTCATGGCGCCCGAGCGCGAGGTGTACGACATGTTCGGCATCACCTTCGAGGGCCATCCCGACATGACCCGCATCCTGATGCCCGACGAGTGGGTGGGGCACCCGCTGCGCAAGGACGAGCACTCCGGACGGATCCCCGTCCAGTTCAAGGGCACGGCGTCCGGGCACTGAGCCCCGCGCCGCGACCGGGAGACGATCCCCGATGACCACCACCGACACACCGACGAGCGCACCGCCCGCCACCGAGCCGGCCGCCTTCGATCCGTCGCTGTTCGACGCGGCGCGCGAGCGGCTCGTCGCCGGCGACGCCGTCCTGCGGCTCAGCGAGACCGAGGCGGAGCAGCGCGCCGGGTACCAGCCGGCCGAGGACGGCACGCCCGGCGAGCGGATGATCCTCAACATGGGCCCGCAGCACCCGTCCACCCACGGCGTGCTGCGCCTCGTGCTCGAGATGGAGGGCGAGCAGATCCTCCGGTCCAAGCCGGTCATCGGCTACCTGCACACCGGCATGGAGAAGACGGGCGAGGAGCTCACCTACCTGCAGGGGCCCACCAACGTCACCCGGATGGACTACGCGTCCAACTTCTTCAACGAGCTGGTCTTCTCGATGGCCACCGAGGAGCTGCTCGGCATCGAGGTGCCCGAGCGCGCCCAGTGGATCCGGATGCTGCTCTGCGAGGCGAACCGCATCTCGTCCCACCTGCTGTTCCTCGCCACCAACGGCATGGACCTCGGCGCGGTCGGGATGATGATCTACGGCTGGCGCGAGCGCGAGGAGTTCCTCCGCTTCTTCGAGGTGGTCAGCGGCCTGCGGATGAACACCAACTTCATCCGCCCCGGCGGCGTCGCGGCCGACCTGCCCGCCGGCTGGGAGGAGCACCTCAGCGGCCTCCTCGACGTGCTCCCGGAGCGGTTGGAGGAGTTCGACCAGCTGATGACCGGCCAGCCGATCTGGCGGGAGCGCCTCCAGGGCGTCGGGGTCATCACCGCGGAGGAGGCGCTGCTGCTCGGTGCGACCGGGCCGATCCTGCGCTCCACCGGCTTCGCGTGGGACCTCCGCCGCGAGCAGCCGTACCTCCGCTACGACCAGGTCGACTTCGACGTGGTCGTCGGTACCTACGGCGACTGCTTCGACCGGTACGCGATCCGCCTCAACGAGGTCCGCGAGTCGATTCGCATCCTGCGGCAGATCATCGACAAGATGCCTGCCGGCGACTATCGGATCCAGGACAAGAAGGTGACGCCGCCGCCACGGGCCCGCATCGACGAGTCCATGGAGGCACTGATCCACCACTTCAAGATCTTCACCGAGGGGTTCAAGGTCCCCGAGGGTGAGGTCTACGTGGCGATCGAGAGCCCCCGCGGCGAGCTCGGCTGCTACCTGGTCTCCGACGGCACGTCCAAGCCCCACCGAATGCACATCCGCGGCCCGAGCTTCGTGAACCTCCAGACCCTCCCCCACATGATGAAGGACTCGTTCCTCGCCGACACGGTGGCGATCATCTCCTCCGTCGACCCGATCATGGGAGAGGTCGACCGGTGAGCCGGCTCACCGACGCGAACGTCGCACTCGCCAAGGAGATCATCGCCCGGTACCCCCGGCCGCGCTCCGCGCTGATCCCGCTCTGCCACCTCGCGCAGGAGCAGGACGGCTACCTCGCCGAGGACGCGATGGAGCACATCGCGGAGCTCATCGGCTGCACCCCGGCCGAGGTGCTCGGCACGGCGAGCTTCTACGAGATGTTCAAGCTCCACCCCACGGGGCGGTACTGCGTGAACATCTGCACGAACATCTCCTGCCAGCTGCTGGGCGGTGAGGAGCTGCTCGAGCACGCGGAGGAGCTGCTCGGCGTCCGCGCCGGCTCCACCACCGAGGACGGCATGTTCACCCTCGAGGACGTCGAGTGCATCGCCGCGTGCACCGAGGCGCCGGTCGTGCAGCTCAACTACCGGTACTTCCACCGGGTGACGCCCGACGAGCTGACCCGGATGATCGAGCAGCTGCGCGCCGGCGAGCTCGACGACGTGGTGCCGCCGCACGGCACCCTCGCCCGGGTGCGCCAGGACCTCACCGGCGAGCGCATCGCCAACATCACCCCACCCGAGGAGCAGGGCGAGCCGGTGTGGATCGCACGGCACCGCCAGGCGGCCGAGGCCGCGGCGGGGGAGGCGTCATGAGCGCCCGACCGGATCCGAAGCCGTCCGCGGCGAACCCGACCGCACCCGGCGTGCCCGCCATCGTCTCGTCGCGCTTCGGCGTCGAGGGCGCGCACACCCTCGATGGCTACCGCAGCTCCGGCAGCTACCCGGGCTACGAGTCGCTGCGCGCCGCGCTGGAGATGTCGCCCGCGGAGGTCGGCGCGACGGTCAAGGACGCGACGGTGCTCGGCCGCGGCGGCGCCGGCTTCCCCGCCGGGGTCAAGTGGGGCTTCTGCCCCGAGGGCGTGTGGCCGCGCTACCTCGTCATCAACGGCGACGAGTCCGAGCCCGGCACCTACAAGGACCGCCTCCTCATGGAGCGCGACCCGCACCAGCTCATCGAGGGCTGCCTCATCGCCGCGTACGCGATCGGCGTGGCCCAGGTGTTCCTCTACGTCCGTGGCGAGATGGCGCACGCGCAGGAGCGCATCGCCGCCGCGCTCAACGAGGCGTACGAGGCCGGGCTGGTCGGCCGCAACATCCTCGGCACCGACTTCAGCGTCGACATCGTCCTGCACTGGGGCGCCGGCGCCTACATCGTCGGCGAGGAGACCGCGCTCATCGAGTCCCTCGAGGGCAACCGCGGCATGCCGCGGCTCAAGCCGCCGTTCTTCCCCGCCGCCAAGGGCCTGTACATGGCGCCCACGGTGGTGAACAACGTCGAGACGATCTCCAACCTGCCGTGGCTGCTGCACCACGGGGTCGACGCCTACCGCGCGGTGGGCACCGAGTCCTCGCCCGGCACGCGGCTCGTGGCGGTCTCCGGCCACGTGAACAACCCCGGCGTGTTCGAGATCCCCCAGGGCGTCACCACGTTCCGGGACCTGTTCGAGAGCGACCTGTACTGCCGGGGCATCCGCAACGGCCACGAGCTGAAGATGTTCATCCCCGGTGGCGGCTCCGCGCCGTGGCTGTTCCCCGAGCACGTCGACCTGCCGCTCGAGGCGAAGGTCGTCGGCGGCGAGGGCTCGATGCTCGGCTCCGGGGCGATCATCGTCATGGACGAGACGACCGACGCGGTGAAGGCCTGCCTGCGCCTCACCCGCTTCTTCGCCCGGGAGTCCTGCGGCAAGTGCACGCCGTGCCGCGAGGGCACGAGCTGGGCCGAGAAGATCCTGCAGCGCATCCTCGACGGCAACGGCCGCCCGAGCGACCTCGACCTGCTGCTCGACGTGGGCGACAACATCTCGCCCGGCCCGTACCCCGTCGCCTCCGACGCCTCCCAGGGCCTCGAGGCGGTGCCGTACCCGCCGCGGCAGACCACCATCTGCGCGCTCGGCCCGTCCTCGGTGGCGCCGATGACCTCGGCGATCCGCCGCTTCCGGGACGAGTTCGAGGCGAAGATCGTGCGTCGGGACCCGATCCCGGTGCGGTCGGAGCCGATCGTGGAAGGCTCGACCCTGACCCCCGTCGATCACGCCGCACCGGAGGCGGCCGGCCATGTCTGAGATGCCCCGCCGCGTGGAGATCACCACCCCGGTCGAGGTGACCGTCGACGGCCGGACCATCACCGCCCAGGACGGCGAGCTGCTCATCGACGCCTGCGAGCGCAACGGCACCTACATCCCGCGCTTCTGCTACCACCCGCGCATGGAGCCGGTCGGCATGTGCCGCATGTGCCTCGTCGAGGTCGACTCCGGCCGCGGCCCGGCGCTGCAGCCCTCGTGCATGATCCCGGTCACCGACGGGATGACCGTCGAGACGGCCAACGAGCGGGTCGCCAAGGTGCAGGACGGCATCATCGAGTACCTGCTCATCAACCACCCGCTCGACTGCCCCGTGTGCGACAAGGGCGGCGAGTGCCCGCTGCAGGACCAGACGATGGCCTACGGCCCGGGCGAGTCGCGCTTCGTCGAGGAGAAGCGCCACTACGAGAAGCCGATCCGGATCTCCGAGACCGTGCTGCTCGACCGCGAGCGCTGCATCCTCTGCGACCGCTGCACGCGCTTCGCGAAGGAGGTCGCGGGCGAGCCCCTGATCCACTTCATCAACCGGGGCGCCTCGACCGAGGTCAACACCTTCCCCGACCACCCCTTCGCCTCCTACTTCTCGGGCAACACGGTGCAGATCTGCCCGGTCGGCGCGCTCACCGCGGAGCCGTACCGGTTCAAGGCCCGCCCGTGGGACCTCGAGGAGGTCGAGTCCACCTGCACCGACTGCTCGGTGGGGTGCCGGATCACGGTGCAGTCGAGCCGCAACCAGGTCATCCGCCACCAGGGCGTCGACGCGGACCCCGTCAACTGGTCCTGGCTCTGCGACCGCGGGCGCTACGGCTACGAGGCGGCCGACTCCTCCGAGCGACTCACCGAGCCGCTGCTGCGCGACGGCGACGAGCTGCGCGAGGGCCGCTGGGCCGAGGCGATGGGCCGCACGGTCGAGGCGCTGCGCGCCGCGGACCCTCGTGCGGTCGCGGTGATCGGCGGCTCGCGGCTCACCAACGAGTCCGCGTACGCGTGGGCGAAGCTCGCCAAGGGCGTCATCGGCACCGACCACACCGACGCCCAGCTCGGTGACGGGCTCCCCGCCGAGGTCGTCCTCGGCCTGCCCGGCGCCACCATCGACGAGGTCTGCACGCCGGGCTCCACGATCCTCTACCTGGGCCCGGACCCGAAGGAGGAGCTGCCGGTCTTCTACCTGCGGCTCAAGCACGCGGTCGACCGCGACCGCTCGCGCATCGTCGAGGTCTCGCCCGTCGCGACCGGGCTCACCCGCCACGCCGCGGCGTCGCTGCGGCCCCGGCCCGGGGAGCTCGCCACGGTGGTCGTCGCGCTGGTCACGGGCGAGGTGCCCTCGGGTGGCGCCGGTGGCGTCGACGAGGACGCGCTGCGCGCCGCCTCCGAGCTGGTGCGCGCCGCGGGCGACTCGCTCAAGGTCGTCATCGGGCGCCAGAACCTGGCCGAGTCGGCCGGCACGACGGTCGACGCCGCCCTCGCCGTGCGCGACGCCGTCCCGGGTGCCCGCTTCCTCACGGCGCTGCGCCGCGGCAACGTGCGCGGTGCCCTGGAGGCCGGCCTCGCCCCCGGCATGCTGCCCGGCGGCGACACCCTCGAGTCCGGTCGGGATCGCTGGACCGACGCGTGGGGATTCGTCCCCGCCGAGCGCGGGCTCGACACCGCCGGCATCCTCTCCGCCGCCGCCGAGGGGCGCATCGACGTGCTGGTGCTGCTCGGCGCCGACCCGCTGGTCGACTTCCCCGACCGCTCGCTCGCTCGGCGTGGCGTGGCGGGTGCCCGCACGGTGATCGCGCTCGACCGCTTCCCGACGGAGTCCGCGCTCGCCGCGGACGTGGTGCTGCCCGTCGCCGGCCACGCCGAGCTCGACGGCACCCACACCAACTTCGAGGGCCGGGTGAGCGTGTTGCGGCGCAAGGTCACCCCGCCCGGCACCGCGCGAAGCGACTGGATGATCGCCGCCGAGCTCGCACTCCGCCTCGGCGGCGACCTCGGCGTCGCCGAGTCGCACACCGAGCTGTGGGAGGAGCTGGTCGCGACGTCGCCCGTGCACGCCGGGCTCACCACCGCCGTGCTCGAGGACCCCGCGAACGCGGACGGCCTCCTGCTCGACCTCGACCGGTCCGGCGCGCCGCAGGTCGAGCCGACCCAGGTGCCCCGCGGCGACGCGTACTCGCTGCGCCTCGTCGTGCACCGGGTGCTCTACGACCGGGGTGCCTCGCTGCAGCGGACCGACCACGCGACCCGGCTCGTCGACGAGGGTGCCCTGCACCTCGGCACCGCGGATGCGAAGCAGCTCGGGATCGAGACCGGCGCCAGGGTGACGGTGTCGTCCAGTAGCGGATCGCTGTCCGCTCCCGCCGTGGTCGACGCGGGCGTCCCGCGGGGCACGGCGCTGCTGCGCCACAACCTGCCGGGCGTCGACGCCGGCGTGCTCGTCGGCGCCGACCAGGCGGTCTGCGACGTCCGGGTGGAGGTCGGCTGATGCTCGCCGCCGTGATGAACGACCCGCTCCTCGAGGGCGGCATCGGCTTCGAGGACGTCCTCATCGTCCTGCTGAAGGTCCTCGTCGGGTTCGGCGGCCTGCTCGTCGCCGTCATCCTGATGGTCTGGTTCGAGCGCAAGGTCATCGCCGACATGCAGAACCGGCTCGGGCCCAACCGGGCGGGGCCGTTCGGCATCCTCCAGACCCTCGCGGACGGCATGAAGCTCCTCCTCAAGGAGGACCTCATCCCGGACCGCGCCGACCGGTTCGTGTTCCGGATCGCGCCGTTCCTGTCCCTGATCCCGGCGTTCGTGAGCTTCTCGATCGTGCCGATCATGGGGAACTTCTCCGGCGGCCGGGACGGCCGCGTGGAGATCCTCGGGCGCGAGACCTACATGCAGGTCGCGGATCCCCAGATCGGCATTCTGCTGTTCCTCGCGATGTCGTCGATCGCGGTGTACGGCGTGATGCTCGCCGGGTGGGCGTCGGGCTCGAAGTACCCGCTGCTCGGCTCGGTGCGCGCCACCGCGCAGATGATCTCCTACGAGGCGGCCCTCGGCCTGTCCCTCGCCTCGGTGCTGCTCTTCTCCGGGTCGCTGTCGACCAACGCGATCGTCGCGGAACAGTCCGGGTTCCAGTGGAACCTCTGGATGACCGGGCTGGTGCCGTTCGTGATCTTCACGATCGCGGGCACCGCCGAGCTCAACCGCCCGCCGTTCGACCTCGTCGAAGCGGAGCAGGAGCTCGTCGGCGGCTTCCAGACCGAGTACTCCTCGTTCCGGTTCGCGATGTTCTACCTCGCCGAGTTCCTCAACACGGTGACGATGTCCGCGATCATCGTGACCCTCTTCTTCGGCGGGCCGTCCGGGCCGGACTTCGGCATCACCGGCTGGGTGTCGGACTACGTGCTGCCGTTCGTCTGGTTCTTCCTCAAGGTCTTCGTCTTCCTCGTGATGTTCGTCCTCTTCCGCGGCACGCTGCCCCGCCTGCGCTACGACCAGCTGATGGACCTCGGCTGGAAGGTCCTGATCCCGCTCGCACTGGGGTGGTTCCTGCTGCTCGTCGGGGTGCGCATCTCGGCGGACCAGGACTGGAACGTCATCGCCGTCGTCGCCGTGGCCGTCGCCGCCCTCGCGGCCGGTGGGGGCCTGCTGCTCGGCGCGATCCGCTCCTCGGCGGCCAAGCGCGCCGAGCTGTCGGGCGGGGCGAGCTACTCGAGCGGGGAGGCCGGCTGATGGGCTACCTGGACGGCTTCGGCGTCACCCTCCGCAAGATGCTGGGGGTCCACACCGATTCCGGTCGCCGCGTCACCCACGAGTACCCCGAGGAGGTGCGGCCGAAGCCCGCACGCTTCCACGGCCGCCACGTGCTGAACCGGTACGAGGACGGCATGGAGAAGTGCATCGGGTGCGAGCTGTGCGCCGGCGTGTGCCCCGCCCGCTGCATCTACGTGCGCGGCCGCGACAACGACCCGGAGGACCCGACCTCGCCCGGCGAGCGCTACGGCTACGTCTACGAGATCAACTACCTGCGGTGCATCCACTGCGACCTCTGCGTCGAGGCGTGCCCGACCGAGGCGATCACCGAGACGAAGATGTTCGAGTTCGCGTTCACGAACCGCAGCGACGCGATCTACACGAAGGACGAGCTGCTCGTCGACGACGACGGCCAGCCCCGCAAGCTCCCCTGGGAGCACTGGGAGGGCGGGTTCGACCCCGCGGCCGACACCTCGGGTTGGATGCGCGCCACCGCGCCGGCCGGTGACGCCGACTTCATCGGGCTCGTGGCCTGGGCCGGCGAGCTCGGCTACGGGGTCCGCCCCGCGGAGCAGGCCGCGGACGTCCAGGTGCCGGCCGTGCCGCCGCCCGCCCCCGCCGGCGACGACGGACCGGCCGCGGACGGTGACGGGGCGCACGGGACCTTCGACCACGACGGGGACCGGCTGGCGCCGACCGGCGCGGCGGCCGATGTCGCGGCGTCGGAGGGAACCGAGCCCGTGGAGCAGGCCGCCCCGACGGCCACCGTGGCCCGTGCGCCCGGCGAGTTCGACCTGCGCGGCGAGCCCTCCACGTCCCGGCCCGCCGCCAGCCCGACCGCACCCGAGCGCACCGCGGGCGAGCCGTCCGACACCGAGCCGTCCGACACCGAGCCGGCCGACGCCGGACCGGACGAGGCCGCACCGGCCGACGCCGCCCCGGACGCGGCGCCGGGGACCGGCGAGGCACCCTCCGACGGGGAGTCGACCGATCCCGGCGCTGGCCGCAACACCGGCTCGCCCGGTCCCCAGCGCGGCATGTTCGACGCGCCGGACATCGAGGGCGACGACGCCGGGGGTGCCGGTCGCGGCCGGCGCTGGCGCAAGGGTGGTCGCCGATGAGGGTCGAGATGTTCGTGTTCCTCGTCAGCGGGGCGATCTGCCTCGGTGGCGCGCTCGGCGTGGTGCTGTTCCGCAACACGGTGCACAACGCGCTGAGCCTCGTCGCGACCCTGTTCGGCGTCGCGGTGCTGTTCATCGCACAGGAGGCGTACTTCCTCGCCGCGATCCAGGTGATCGTCTACGCCGGCGCGATCGTCATCCTGTTCCTGTTCGTGATCATGCTGCTCGGCGTCGACCGGGCCACCGCCCTCAAGCGGGACCCGATCCTCGGGCAACGGCCGCTCGCCGTGCTCACCGGCGCCGGGCTCCTCGGCCTCGGGTTGACCGCGCTGCTCGCCGGCGCCAGCCGGGTCACCGGCGAGCGCTCGTCGCTCGCCCCGCTGGACCCCGACGTCCCCGACGTCGACCGGCTCGGCCGGGTGCTGTTCACCGACTACGTGTTCGCCTTCGAGATCACCGCGGTGCTGCTCACGATCGCGGTGGTCGGCGCGGTGGTGCTCTCCCGGAGGGCGAAGAAGCCGATCGACCTCGACGAGTTCCCCGAGGGGACCGCCGCGGAGGAGCTCGAGCGCGTCCGCGCATCGCAGGACGTCGAGCAGGAGGCCGCTCCGGCCGCCGGCGGTTCCGGGGACGGGGAGGACGCGCGCTAGATGCTCCAGCTGACCGAGTCCTGGTACCTCGTGCTCGCCGCGCTCATCTTCACGATCGGCGCGGTGGGCCTCCTGATCCGGCGCAACCCGCTGGTGATGTTCATGTGCGTCGAGCTGATGCTCAACGCCGTGAACCTGTCCTTCGTCGCCTTCGCCCGCAGCCTCGACGACGTGGCGGGCCAGGCGATCGTGTTCTTCGTGCTGGTGCTCGCCGCGGCCGAGGTCGTCGTCGGCCTGGCGATCATCGTGGCGATCCTGCGCCGGCGCGAGGGCGCGGATGCCGACGACGTCTCGCTGATGAGGGGCTGAGCGAATGGACCTGATCTGGCTCGTCCCCGCCCTGCCCCTGTTCGGATTCGCCCTTCTGGTGGTGTTCGGCCGCCGCCTCGGCGACCCCCTCGCGGGGTGGCTGGGCACCGCGGTGGTGGGCGGCAGCTTCGCCGTCGCGGTGAAGCTTTTCACCGACCTGCTGGCGCTCCCGGCCGACGAGCGGGTGCTCACCCAGAAGCTCTGGACCTGGATCCCGGTCGGCGACTTCTCCGTCGACATCGGGTTCCTCGTCGACCCGCTCAGCATCACGATGTGCCTGTTCGTGACGGGGATCGGCGCGCTGATCCACCTGTACTCGATCGGCTACATGAAGGGCGACCCGGACTTCTCGAAGTTCTTCGTCTACCTGAACCTGTTCGTCGCCTCGATGCTCCTGCTGGTGCTGGGCGACAACCTCCTGCTCACCTTCCTCGGGTGGGAGGGCGTGGGGGCCTGCTCCTACTTCCTGATCTCCTTCTGGTTCACCGACGAGGCGAACGCCTCCGCGGGCAAGAAGGCGTTCATCACGAACCGCGTCGGCGACGTCGGGTTCATGGTCGGGACCTTCCTCGTCTGGTTCACCGTCGGTTCGCTCAACTTCCTCGACATCGGTGCCGCGGCGTCGAACGTCGCGGCGGGCACGGCCACCGCGATCGCGCTGCTGTTCTTCGTCGGTGCGGTCGGCAAGTCCGCGCAGCTGCCGCTGTTCGTGTGGCTGCCCGACGCGATGGCCGGCCCGACCCCGGTTTCGGCGCTCATCCACGCGGCGACGATGGTCACCGCCGGCGTGTACCTGATCACCCGCCTCAACCCGATCATGGCGGAGGCCGGGTGGGCCAACGACGTCGTCGCCTGGGTCGGTGCGATCACCGCGCTCGTCGCCGCGACGATCGCCGTAGCGCAGAACGACATCAAGAAGGTGCTCGCCTACTCGACGGTGTCGCAGCTCGGCTACATGTTCCTCGCGGTGGGGACCCAGACCTACGTGGCCGGCGTGTTCCACATGGTCACCCACGCGTTCTTCAAGGCGCTGCTCTTCCTCGGCTCCGGCTCGGTCATCCTCGCGATGGCGCACGAGCAGGACATGCGCCGCTACGGCAACCTCCGCAAGTACCTGCCGATCACGTTCGCCACGTTCGTCATCGGCTGGCTCGCGATCGCGGGCGTGCCGCCGCTGTCGGGGTTCTGGTCCAAGGACGAGATCCTCGCCGGTGCGTTCAACGCCGGCCCGGCCGGTCCGGTGCTGTGGGCCATCGGCCTCGCCACCGCGCTGCTCACCGCGTTCTACATGAGCCGCCAGGTGTTCATGACCTTCTACGGCGAGGAGCGCTGGAGGGTCGAGGAGGACGCCCCCGTCGCAGCGGGCGGCGGCGGTGAGGAGGCGACCGACGCCGAGCCTGCGGAGGCGGACGACGCGCACGGCCACCACCTCACCCAGGACCACACGCCGACCGAGTCGCCGCCGACCATGACGATCCCGCTCGTCGTGCTGGCCGTGCTCTCGGTGGTCGGCGGGGCGCTCAACCTGCCGTTCGCGGACGGGCTCAAGCGCCTCGAGCACTGGCTGGCGCCGACGATCGTCGAGGAGCACCACCTGCCCGGCGCCGGCACGCTGTGGGTCCTCGCCATCATCGCGGTGGTCGTCGCGATCGCCGGCATCTGGTTCGCGGCCCAGGTCTACCTGCGACGCAGGGTCGAGGCCTCCCGCCTCGAGCCCCCGGTGCTGGCCAACGGCTGGTACATCGACGCCGCGTACGCACGGCTCGTCGACGGTCCGGGTCGCGCCGCCTTCCAGGGCACCGCGGACTTCGACGCCAAGGTCGTGGACGGCGCGGTCAACGGCATCGCCTCCGGGTGGCGGCTGCTCGGCTCGAAGCTCCGCCTCGCCCAGCCGGGATTCGTCCGCTCGTACGCGCTCGGGGTGGGGGTCGGCGCGGTCCTCCTGCTCGCCTTCATCGTCACGAGGATGAACCTGTGATCGCCCAGCTGATCTCGAACCCCGGCGGCCTGCTGGCCGCGAGCAGCAACGGGGCGGCGTTCCCGCTGCTGCCCGCGCTCGTGCTGGTGCCCGTCGCGGGCGCCGTGGTCATCGGGCTGATCCCGAGCCGCCGGACCGACCTCTTCAAGCTCGTCGCGGTGCTCACCAGCGTCGCGACCGGCGCGCTGTCGCTCTACCTGCTCGCCGAGTTCGACCGGTCCGACCCGGGGTTCCAGTTCGTCGTGGACCGCGAGTGGATCGGCGACCTGGGCATCTCGATGCACCTGGGCGTCGACGGCATCTCGCTGTTCCTCATCGTGATGACGGGGATCATCTTCCCGATCGCGGTGCTCTGCGCCCGCGTCGACCACGACCCGAAGCCCTACTACGGCTGGCTCATGGTGCTGATGGCCGGCTCCATGGGCGTGTTCATGGCGCTCGACCTGGTCGTGTTCTTCGCCATGTTCGAGGTCGTGCTCGTGCCCATGTACTTCCTCATCGGCATGTGGGGGCACGGCGACCGCGTCTACTCGGCGCTGAAGTTCTTCCTCTACACGATGTTCGGCTCGGCGTTCATGCTCGTCGCGATCGTCGCGCTCGCCGTGCTGCACCAGCGGGGCGCCGGTGGCCAGCTCACCTTCGACCTGGTGCAGATCGCGCAGGACCAGGCCCTGTCGACGGCCGCAGCGCGCTGGATCTTCGCCGGCTTCGCCATCGCCTTCGCGATCAAGGTGCCGCTGTTCCCGGTGCACACCTGGCTGCCGGACGCGCACACCGAGGCGCCGACGGCCGGGTCGGTGATCCTGGCGGCGGTGATGCTGAAGCTCGGGACCTACGGCTTCGTGCGCTTCGGCCTGTACCTCCTGCCGGAGGCCGCCCACTGGGCCGCCCCGGTGATGATGACGCTGGGCGTGATCGGGATCATCTACGGCGCGATCGCCGCGGCGATGCAGACCGACCTCAAGCGGCTCGTCGCCTACTCCTCGGTCGCCCACCTCGGCTTCATCGTGCTCGGCACGTTCTCGCTCACCGTGCAGGGCATCGAGGGCGGCGTGCTGCAGATGGTCAACCACGGGCTGTCGACCGGCGCGCTGTTCATCCTCGTCGGCTGGATCTACGAGCGGCGCCACACCCGCGCGATCGCGGAGCTCAACGGCCTGCAGAAGGTCGCCCCGATCTTCGCCGCCGTGTTCACCGTCGTGATGATGTCGAGCATCGGCCTGCCCGGGCTGAACGGCTTCGTCGGCGAGTACCTCACCCTCGTCGGCGCGTTCGCCGGTGCGCGCTGGTGGGGCGTGGTCGCCGCCACCGGCGTGATCCTGGCCGCGCTCTACCTGCTGTGGGCCTACCAGCGGGTCTTCCACGGCACCCCCACGGGCGACAACACGACGTTCCGCGAGATGCGCTTCTCGGAGGGCCTCGTCATTGCACCGCTCGTGGCGCTGATCGTGTTCCTCGGCGTGTACCCCGGCCCGGTGCTCGAGCGGATGGAGCCGTCGGTGCGGGCGCTGGTCGAGCACGTCGACCGCGAGGTCGAGGGCTTCACCCCGGTCACGGTCGGCGAGGTCCGTGCGGCGGAGGCCGCCGGCGCGAACGGTGAGGGGGAGGGCTGATGACCGGGTTCCTTGCCCAAGCCGACGGAGGCGCAGTGGCCGACGGGATCGCCATCCCCGACGTCGCCTGGTCGACCATCGTCCCGAACCTGGTGCTGATGGTCGGCGGCATCCTCCTGCTGACCGTCGTGGCGCTGCTGCGCGGCCGCACGCCGTCGTGGCTGCCCACCGGCTGGACGATCGCCACCGCGCTCGTCGCGGGCGTCGCGCTGTTCCCGCTGTGGAGCCGGGTGCAGGACGACGGCCCCCAGACCGTCATCGCCGGCGCGGTCGGCCTCGACGGGTTCTCGCTGTTCGTCACCGGTGTGATCTGCGTGTCGGTGATCCTCGGCGCGCTGCTCCTCGACGGCTACCTGCGCCGCGAGGAGCTCGTCGGCGCCGAGTGGTACGTCCTCATGCTGCTCTCCGCCTCGGGCGGGGTGACGATGGCCTCGGCCAACGACCTCATCGTCCTGTTCCTCGGCCTCGAGATCCTCTCGGTCGCCGCGTACGTGCTCGCCGCGATGCACAGCCGCCGGATCAGCTCCCAGGAGGCCGGGCTCAAGTACTTCGTGCTCGGCGCGTTCTCCTCGGCGTTCCTGCTCTACGGCATCGCGCTCACCTACGGCGCGACCGGCTCCACGAACCTCGTCCGCATCCAGGAGTTCCTCTCCCAGCAGGTGCTGACCGACAACGGCCTGCTCCTCGCCGGCTTCGCGCTGATGCTGGTGGGCCTCGGGTTCAAGGTGAGCGCCGTGCCGTTCCACAGCTGGGCGCCCGACGTCTACCAGGGCAGCCCCACCCCCGTGTCGGCCTACATGGCCTCCGGGGTGAAGGCGGCCGGCTTCGCCGGGCTGATCCGCGTGTTCGTCGTGACCTTCGGCCCGACCTACCACGGTGACTGGGGGCCGATGATCTACGCGCTCGCGGTGCTGAGCCTCGTCGTGGGTGCGGTGCTCGCGATCGTGCAGACGAACGTGAAGCGCATGCTCGCCTACTCGTCGATCAACCACGCGGGGTTCATCCTCGTGGCGGTGCACGCGGCGAGCGATGAGGGCACCTCCGCCGCGCTGTTCTACCTGCTCGCCTACACGTTCATGATCGCCGGCAGCTTCGGCGTGGCGACCCTCGTCGGCCGCAAGGGCGACGGCCGCCACCGGCTCGACGACTACCGGGGGCTCGCGCACGCCCGACCGGGCCTCGCGCTGGTCCTCGCGGTGTTCCTGCTCGCGCAGGCCGGCGTGCCCTTCACCGGCGGGTTCCTCGCGAAGTTCTACGTGATCAACGCCGCCGTCGACGGTGGCGACGAGGTCCTCGGCCTGATCGCCATGGTGTCCGCGGTGATCACCGCGTACCTGTACCTGCGCATCGTGGTGGCGATGTACTTCGACGGTGCCCCCGAGGGCGCCGACGCGGCAGCCCCCAGGGTCCGGGTGCCGGCGCCCGCGGGGATCGCGCTCGCGCTCGCGCTGGTCGGCGTGCTGTGGATGGGCGTCCTGCCCGGCGTCGCCACCGGCCTCGCGAACGACGCGGTCGCGCAGCTGGTCGCCTTCACCCGGTGAGGGGCGGTACCCGGTGAGGGCAGCGTCCTGAACCGATCTGTTCACCGGAAGTGAGGGTGCACCCTCACTTCCGGTGAACAGATCGGGGTGGATCCTGCGGTGTGGGCCGCGCGCGTGTGACGTTCGGGTGACCATCGTTACGCTGGAGTGGCGCGCTCCGGCTGGGGTCGGGTGCCGCGACCCGAGGATCGATGCCTCCCATGACCACCCCGAGCTGCTCCCGATCGCCACGGTCCGACGATGGGTGAGTTCGACGACGTCCTCGCGGTCGAGCTCGGCGACGAGTGGGACGCCGGCGAGGACCGCCAGGACGCCGACCACCCGCACGAGCTCGTCGCCACCCTCCGGCTCCCCGGCGCGCTCGTCGAGCTGCGTGGCGAGGTGCCACCGCCGGTCCGAGCGGCGCTCGAGCCGCTCACCGACGAGGCGGTGCACACCGACTCGCCGGCGCTCGTGACCGTCGTGGTCGAGCGCGACGGCCCGACGTGGACGGTGACCGCGCCGTCCGGGGCGCGCCGTGCCGAGGGCGCCCGCGCGGACGACCTGTCCGCCGCGCTGTTCCGGGTGCTCGACGAGCTGCTCGTGGCCACCGACCCCGCCCGACTGCACCTCGAGGTCGCGTGCGTGGAGCTGAACGGCGTCGGCATCGCGGTCGTCGCCGACCGCAGGGAGGTGCGCACCGCGGTGGCCGACGAGCTGGTGCGCCTCGGCGCGCTGCCGGTCACCCAGCGGCTCCTCACCGTCCTGCCGGGATCGCACACCGTCTTCGGCTACCCGCTGCCCGCGTCGCCGGGGAGCGCCGCGACCAGCCGCCCGTGGCGGCCGTTCACCGTCGTCGACGTGGTCGCCCACGTCGCCGAGGGCAGCGGTGGGTCGGCGCCGGCCGAGCTGCTCCCACTGCCCTCGAGCGAGTCGTGCCTCCGCCTGGTCGACGTGGCGGTCGACCGCGAGCGACTCGGCTCGGCGACCCTCGACGTGGTCGCGTCGCTGGTGACCGACGCGTCGCACTGGGAGGTCGTCGGCGGGCCCGCCGCGGTGGCTGCCGCGCTGCGCGCCGTCCCGCCACCGCCCCGCCGTGCGTTCGCGGTGCTGCACCGCTTCGACGAGGTCGCGGAGGGGGCGTCGATCCGCGACCTCCACGAGGCTCCCTCGCTGCGGGTGGCCAGGTTCGAGGACGGCGCCGTCGCGCTCGACGCGCGGACCGGGAAGGCGCTGTCGCTGACCGCGGACGAGGTCGAGGCGCTCGAGGACCTGCTCGTCGAGCGGCCCGGCTCCCGGCGCAGGCCCCCGCCGGACGAGCGCCTGGCACGGCTCGCCGCCCACGGCATGCACGTGCCCGACCAGCGGGTCCGCCGACCGGTCCCCGGCACCGAGGCGTTCGGGCTCCCGAACTGCCCGGTGGGCGCGACGGCCCGCGAGATGTGGGCGGAGCGCCCGGGCGAGCGCGAGCAGGACCGTGCGCCCGACGGCACCACCGCGCTCGCCGTGCTCCAGGGGGTCGTGCCGGGCGACGAGGAGTCGCACCGCAGCGCCATCGAGGTCCACCGCCGGGTGCAGGAGGAGGTGGTCGACGTCGAGCGCCAGCTCCTGCACACCCTGTCGCTGCTCGCCGCGTCCGGGATCGAACCGATCGTGCTGGGGACGGTCGTGCAGGCCCACGACGGGCCGCTCCCGCCCTACTTCGCCGAGTCGGAGGAGATCGACCTCCTCGTGCACGACGGCGAGCTGGCCACCGCCGTGCGGGCGCTGGAGCAGGCCGGGTACTCCCGCCGCGACGGCGTGCCGGTGGTCGACGACCTGCGCGGGATCGTCGACCTGGTCGCCGACTCCGGCTTCGGCGAGCCGGTGCGGCTGCGGGACACGCTCGGCGTCGGGCCCTTCGGCGCGCTGGTCGACCACGAGGAGTTCCACCGCCGTGCGGTGCCGGTGCGCATCCACGGGCGCTGGTGCCGCACGCTGCACCCCGAGCACCGGTTCGTGCACGCCTGCCTCCAGCTGGAGCTCGAGGAGGACGGGTCGAGTACCCAGCACGTGCGCGACGTCGTGCTCGCCGCACCGCGGGCCGACGCGCTGATGGCCGAGGCGATGGAGGCCTCCGAGCGGTGGGGCGCCACGTCGACGGTCACCAAGGCGGTGCGGAGGGTCGACGACCTCCTCCCCGGGCTCTCACCCTGGATCGTCGAGCGCGCGCACCGGCCGGACGCGGTGCCAGAGGGCGAGCGGCGGCGCGGTTCCGGGCGCCGGGCCCGGCGCACCGTGCGGCGGCGCTGACCGCCGGCGCCCCCGACCGGCGGCGCCGCCGCTCAGCCGGCCTCGAAGGGGGCGAAGCAGTCCGCGAGCAGCGCGTGGATCTCCCGGGCGGCACGCCGGAAGTGGCGGCGCGGGCGGCCCATGGGGTCGTCGACGTCCCAGCTGCCCGACAGCAGCGCGTCGAGGGGACGGTCGGCCAGCGGCGCCGCCCAGGCGCGGACCGCCTCGGGGGACCACTCGGTCGGGCGGCTGCCGGCCCGGGCGGCGGCGGCCCACTCCCGCAGCGTCAGCGTGCGGTCGCGCGCCCCGCTCGAGCGGCCCACCAGGTCGAGCACCTGCTCGCCGGTCATCGCCACCGTGAGGTCGGCCCACTCGAGCAGCTCCGCGTCCACGGTGCAGCTGCGGTGGGCGGCGAGGTCGACGCCGAGGTCCAGGCCTGCACGCACCATGTGCTCCACGGCGGGCAGCCCGGCCTCGAGCCGCCCCGCGGAGCGCACCTCGGTGGGCAGGCCGAGCCGCCGGGTGTGCCCGCGGGCGATCTCCGCCGCGAGCGGGGAGCGCACCCGGTTCGCGGTGCAGGTGAAGAGCAGGCGCACCGGTCGTGGCGGCTCCGGTGCGCTGGGGTCGGCGTGGTCGGCGGCGATCCCGGTCACGTTCCCGGAGCCACCGCGGTGAGCAGCCGCTCGTAGGTGTGCAGGGTGGTGTCGATCTGCCGCTGCTGGTCGAACTCGCGGCGGGCCTTGTCGATCGCCGCGGCGCCCATCCGCTCGCGCCGCCCGGGGTCCCCGACGAGGCGGGCCAGCGCGTCGTGCAGCGCGCCGGGGTCCCGCACGGGCACGAGCAGGCCGGTGACGTCCTGGTCGACGACCTGCCGGCACCCGCGGATGTCGGTCGCGACGATCGGCAGGCCGCTCGCCGCCGCCTCCATCGCGGAGCGGGGGAACCCCTCGCGGTGCGACGCGAGCACGTAGAGGTCGAAGGCCCGGTAGAGCTCCTCGACGTCGTCGCGCATCCCGAGGAACCGGACCCCCTGCTGCTGGGCCCGCTCCACCAGCTCCACCGGCACCGCGTCGGCCTTGTCCGCCTCGACCGGGCCGACGACCACCAGCACCGCCTCCGGGTGCCGGGCCCGGAGCCGCTCCCACGCCTCGAACAGCTCGGCGTAGCCCTTCTCGAGCACGAGTCGGCCCACCGCCCCCACGACGACCGCGTCCTCCGGCAGGCCGAGCGCGGCGCGCACCTTCGAGCGCGTGTCCGGGTCCTCCGCGGGCCCGAAGCGGCCGAGGTCGATCCCGTTGCCGAGCAGGACCAGCTTCGACGCCGGCTCGCGCAGCACCCGCCGGAGGGTCGCGACGTCCTCGGGGTTCTGCACCAGCTCCGCGTCGGAGCACGCCGCGGCGAGCCGTTCGAGGGTGTAGACGACCGCCTTCTTCGCCCACCGGTCCTCCGGCTGCGCGTAGAGCCCGTGCACGGTGTTGACCACCACCGGGACCCGGGCGAGGCGCGCCGCGACGCGCCCGTACAGCCCGGGCTTCGGGTTGTGCGTGTGCACGATGTCGGGCCGCAGCGCACGGAACGCCCGAGCCAGCTCACCGATGGCGAGGAGGTCGTGGTGGGGCGCCATCGCACGCGTCGCGTGGCGCAGCGGGACGTGCCGCACGCCCCTCGCCTCGACCGCGGGGACGTGGGGGCCGGGGGCGCTCATGCCGATCACCTCGTAGCCGTGCTCCACGAACGCCGACAGCTGCGGGCCGAGCAGCTTCTCGAGGCTGAGGTCGACCGTCGTGAGGTGCACGACCCGCCTCGGGCGCCCGGCGCTCACGAGGTCGCTCCCCGGTACCTGACCCGGTTCGCGACCCGTCGCAGGTCGTCCTCGAGCCGCATGCCACCGGTCGCCTTGCGCTCGAACCAGCGCATCCCGTCCGAGCGCTGCACCGGTGAGCGGTGCAGCCGGTGGGGGTCGGTCCCCGCGGGGTTCGGGCGCGTCCCCGCCAGCACGGCGCTGCGGAACCGGGCGCGCACCGCCGCCTCGGCGTCGGGGGAGCCGGCGACGGCCTTCGGGTAGCAGAAGTGGGCCGGGTCGACGCCCAGGCGGTCCTGCAGTAGCCCGATCGAGGTGTCGAGCTCCTGCTCGACGCCCTGGCGGGGGAGCCGGTCCAGCAGCAGGTGGCGGTGGGTGTGCGAGCCGATCGTGACCAGCGGCGACGAGGCGAGCTCGCGCAGCCCCTCCCAGGTGATCGGCGCGCCGTCGCCGGGGAACGGCACCTGCCGTTCGACGAAGTCGGTGGCGACGTAGAACGTCGCCGGCACCCCGTGGCGGTCGAGCAGCGGCAGCACCTGCTCGACCCAGTCGCGGGTGCCGTCGTCGAAGGTGAGCACGACCGCCTCCCGCGACGCGTCCCCGCCGGTGGGCGCGCCGCCGCGCAGCTCGTCGAGCGCGTCGTCCAGGTGCAGCACCCGCCGGTGCTCCCGGAGCCAGGCGAGCTGCCGGTCGAAGGTGGCGGGGTCCAGGTCCACCTCGCCGCCCGTGCCCAGGCCCACCCGGTGGTAGATCAGGATCGTGACGCCCCCGGCGGCGCGGCGGAGCACGTCGGCTCCGGCCGCGACCCGCTTGATCGCGCCACCCGCGAGCGACCGCACCGTCGCGCGTGCGCTCACAGGTGCTGCACGCTGTCGCCGCGGAGGGCGCGACGGCAGTCGAGCACCGGGGTCCCCGATGCGACGATGCCCTCCCGGTCGAAGTCGTCGTGGTCCACCAGGTAGAGGATCAGGTCGGCGGCCTCGAGGTCGGCGTCGCCGTTGTCGCAGCGGTGCACCCCGGCGGGGAACTGGTGGGCCGGCACGTGCGGGTCGACCATCGACACCACGGCGCCGAGCGCCAGGAGCTGCTCGGCGATCGGCCGCGACGGCGACTCGCGGGCGTCGCTCGTGTTCGCCTTGTAGGCGAGCCCGTAGACGAGGATCGACGAGCCCTTCACCGCCTTGCAGTGGTCGTTGAGCAGCGCCTGCACCCTCCGGACGACGTAGTCCGGCATGTGCTGGTTCACGTCGTTCGCGAGCTCGACGAAGCGGAACGTCTGCCCGAGGGACCGCTCGACGCGCCAGGACAGGTACGACGGGTCGATCGGCAGGCAGTGGCCACCGACGCCGGGGCCAGGGGTGAACCGCATGTAGCCGAACGGCTTGGTGGAGGCCGCGTCGATGGCCTCCCACACGTCGATGCCGAGGTCGTGCGCGAACATCGCCAGCTCGTTGACGAGCGCGATGTTCACGTGCCGGAACGTGTTCTCGAGCAGCTTGGTCAGCTCGGCCTCGCGGGTGCCCGAGACCGGCACCGTGCGCTCGACGAGGCGGTCGAAGAACCCCTGCACCGCCTTCAGCGACGCCTCGTCGACGCCCGAGACGACCTTCGGCGTGTTCTCGAGTCGCCAGGTGGGGTTCCCGGGGTCGATCCGCTCGGGGCTGTAGCCGAGGTGGAAGTCGCGCCCCATCGTCAGCCCGGAACCCTCCTCGAGGATCGGCCCCACGAGCTCCTCGGTGGTCCCCGGGTAGGTGGTGGATTCGAGGATGACCGTCGACCCGGAGGTGACGTGCGGCGCGAGCGTGCAGGCCGCCGACTCGATGAAGGACAGGTCCGGGATCCCGTCGCCCATCGGGGTGGGCACCGAGACCACGGCGACGTCGAAGCCGGCCAGGTCGGCCGCGTCGGTCGTGGCGCGGTACCGGCCGGTGTCGAGCGCGGCGCGCAGCTCCTCGCCGGAGATGTCCTCCACGTGGGAGACCGCACGGTTGAGGCCCTCGACCCGGTCCTCGTCGATCTCGAACCCGACGACGTCGTAGCCGGCGTGCACGGCGCGCAGGGCCACGGGCAGGCCCACGTAGCCCTGTCCGAGCACGGCCACCCGGTCCCTGATCAGCCCCATCGTGTCTCCCTCGACGACCGATCCAGTGTGCAGAGCGAGCGTCCGACGGTCAACGGGTCGTCGGGCCCAGGAGGCCCCGTCAACTGCCCATGGAGATCCTCGACCCCATCTTGTACCAAAGGTTGAATGGTGGTTCACTTTCCGAGGCGATGCTGGGGCGCACGCCTCCGGGGGGAAATGGGGCAGATGGACATCCTGACGCGACGACGGTTCGTCCTCCAGAGCGCGTTCGACTCGGTCGCGTGGTTCGCGGGGCTCTGGGTGGCGACCCTGCTCCGCTACGACCTGCACGTCTCGGACGTGAAGCTGCTCAACGTGGCGGCGCTCGCGCTGGCCGCCGCGGCGCTCCAGGTCGCGGTGGGGCGCATGCTCGGCCTCTACGTGCACCGGTGGCGGTACGGGACGTTCGACGAGATCACGGCGGTGGCCCGGGCCACCGCGATCGTCACCGTGGTGGTGACCACCATCGACGTCCTGCCCAAGGGGGACAACGTCATCCCGCTGAGCGCCGCGGCGTCGGGCGGCTTCATCGCCCTGGCGGGCATGTTCGCCGGGCGCTTCGCGTGGCGCGTCCTGCTCGACAGGTGGTCGCGTGCCGGCCACGAGGGCCGCGAGCCGACGATCGTGTTCGGCGCCGGCGAGGGCGGGCTGCAGATCATCTCGGCGATGCACGGCTCGGGCCCCTACCACCCGGTCGCGGTGCTCGACGACAACCCGGACCTGCGCAACCTGCGGGTCAAGGGCGTGCCCGTGCGGGGCGACCGCACGGCGCTCGCGGAGGTGGTCGAGGCGACCGGCGCCACGACGCTGGTGATCGCGGTGCCCTCGGCGCCCGGCGAGACGATCCGCGACCTCGCCGCGCGGGCCGACCAGCTCGGCCTCACCACCCTCACGCTGCCGCCCGTGGCGGAGCTGTTCGGCGCCGGCGTCGGCGTCGGGGACATCCGTCCCCTCACCGAGGAGGACCTCCTCGGGCGCCGCGAGCTCTCGCTCGACATCGACTCGGTCGCCGGGTACCTGACCGGCAAGCGGGTGCTGGTCACCGGCGCCGGCGGGTCGATCGGCTCGGAGCTGTGCCGCCAGATCCACCGCTTCGCCCCGGCGTCGCTGGTGATGCTCGACCGCGACGAGTCCTCCCTGCAGGCGGTGCAGCTGTCGATCGAGGGCCGCGGCCTGCTGGACCGGCGCGAGCTGGTGATCTGCTGCATCCGTGACCGCCAGCGGCTGGAGCAGGTGTTCGACGAGCACCGGCCGCAGGTGGTGTTCCACGCGGCGGCGCTCAAGCACCTCCCGCTGCTCGAGCTGCACCCCGAGGAGGGCTGGAAGACCAACGTGTGGGGCACCCAGCACCTGCTCGAGCTGTCGGGCAAGTTCTCGGTCGAGCGGTTCGTCAACGTGTCGACCGACAAGGCGGCCGAGCCGACCTCCGTGCTCGGCAGGACCAAGCGGATCGCGGAGCAGCTCACCTCGCACGCGTCGAAGGAGTACGACGGGACCTACCTGAGCGTGCGGTTCGGCAACGTGCTGGGGAGCCGGGGCTCGGTCCTCCCGCTGTTCCGGGCCCAGATCGACCAGGGCGGCCCCGTGACGGTCACCCACCCGGAGGTCACCCGGTTCTTCATGACCATCCCGGAGGCCTGCGAGCTGGTCGTGCAGGCGGGCGCGCTGGACCACGACGGCCACGTGCTGGTCCTCGACATGGGCGAGCCCGTGCTGATCGCGGACCTCGCCCGGCGGCTCATCGCCGAGTCGAAGCGGCAGGTCGAGATCGTGTACACGGGCCTGCGGCCGGGCGAGAAGCTGCACGAGATCCTGTTCGCGCCCGACGAGGTGGCCACCACCTCGGAGCACCCGCTGATCTCCTGTGTGGCGGTGCCGGCGCTCAGCCCCGAGGAGGTCGAGGCGATCGACCCCTACATGGGGAGCGGCTTCGAGGACGGCATCGACCTGCGCGGGCAGGGCGCGTTCCCCGGGACGGGGACGTCCGCCTGACCGGGCCGGTCCGCCCGACGAGCTCGCCGGACGGGGGTCCCTGGGAGGTCCGCGGCGGCGGGGCCCTCAGCGCCGGGGCCCTCAGCCTGCCCGGCCGGCCGGGCGCCCGCTCAGCGGGACCGGAACCAGTCGATCGTGGCCTTCAGCCCCTCGCGCAGCTCCACCGGCCGGATGTCCGGGAACAGCTCGAGGAGTCGGTCGTTCGAGGCCTGCGAGTGCGGCACGTCGCCCACGCGGGGCTCGGTGTGGCGGACTGGGAGCTCCTCGCCGAGGAGCTCGGAGAGCAGGTCGATGACCTCGAGCAGGGTGGTGCGGCTGCCGAACGCGAGGTTCACCGGCTCGGGGCTGGTCACCCGGCGCAGCACCGCGTCGGTGATGACGGCGCAGACCGTGTCGACGTAGGTGAAGTCCCGCGACTGGGTGCCGTCGCCGTGCACGGGGAGCGGCTCGCCGGCCAGGGCGGCGGAGACGAACGCCGGCACCACCGCCGCGTACGCGTGGCCGGCCGGCTGCAGCGGTCCGAACACGTTGAAGAAGCGGAACGCGAGCGTCGGCAGCCCGTAGCTGTGCTGCCACGCGAGCGTGTAGGACTCCGTCGCGAGCTTCGACGCCGCGTAGGGGCTCAGCGGCCGGGGCGCGAGGTCCTCGTGCTTGGGCAGGGTCGGGTTGGCGCCGTACACCGAGGAGGAGGACGCGGCGACCACGTGGACGTCACCCGCCCGGCGGGCCGCCTCGAGCACGTTGAGCGTGCCCGTCGCGTTGACGTCGTGGGAGGCCACCGGATCGGCGACCGAGCGCGGCACCGAGGGACGGGCGCCGAGGTGCACGATCGCCGCGACGTCCGAGCAGGCGGCCTCGAGCGCCTCGCGGTCGAGGATCGTCCCCTCCACGAGCTTCGCGCTGCAGCCGTCGAGGTTCTCCCGCAGGCCGGTGGACAGGTCGTCGAACGCGACGACCTCGTCGACCCCCGGCGCGCGCTCCAGGTGGCGGCACAGGTTCGCACCGATGAACCCCGCACCTCCGGTGACCAGGACCTTCACGTCGCCCCCTCTTCGAGCCGGCGGGCGCTCGCCCGCGGCCCCGCGATCGTACCGGCGTGCCCGGCCCGCACCGACCCTGCGGGCCGCGACGCTACGATCCCGTGGGTGCGGGAGGGCCGGTGAGGGTCGGCGGGGACGCCGCCGGGATCGCTCCCGGTGGAGCGGTGCCGGAGGTGCGGTTCGAGGCGACCGAGCCGGTCACGCTCGTCGGCGCGAACGAGCGGCGCGCGGCGGGCCTCGAGTTCTGGGTCGACGGGACGATGGGCATCCACCGCCCCGGCGACGGCCGCACCCTCGTGGTCGCACCGAACGGCCCCGCGCTCGCCCGCCACGACCTGTCGCACGGCGGGTTCATCCGGGGCCTGCTCGCCGCCCGGCAGCCCATCGAGGGGCTGCCGCCCGACGTCGACCACGCCTCCGGCGGCCCGCTGCACCACGACCCCGACAGCGGCGCGCTGCTGCTCGTCTACCACGGCGAGACGTTCCGCGGGGGCGACCCCCGGGACTACTACTCGTTCCTCGGCATGGCGGTCTCCCACGACGAGGGCGCCACGTTTCGCGACCTCGGCCGGATCGTCACCTCGTGGCTCGAGGAGCACGACCCCGCCCGGCCACGGCCCGTCGACGTCGGGCCCGGCGCGCTGGTCGTGCGCGACGGCTGGTTCCACGTGTACTTCCAGGACCGGGGCCTGCTGCACAGCCGCCGGGACCTGTCGGTCGCCCGTGCCCCCCTCGCCGAGGTGCTCGCCGCGGCACGGGAGGTTCGGGCCCCGGAGTTCCGCAAGCACTTCGACGGCCGCTGGGACGAGCCGGGCCTGGGCGGGCGCTCCGACGAGCTGCTGCCGATGGTCCACCGCCGAGTCGTGTGGTTCGACGTCGCGGACGCGCCGTCGCTGGGTGCCCGGGTGCTCGTCCACTCGGCGGTCCAGGAGGTCTCCGACGGCATCGCCCGGTGGAACCACGGCATCAGCGTGTCCGGCGACGGGCTGCGCTGGACCACCCCGCAGTGGCTGCACCCCGAGCCCGTGCCCGCCGAGGTGCTGTACGTGACCATCGACTCGGGCGGGCCCGTGCAGCGGCGCATCGACGGCGACCGGTTCGACCTCTACCGGGTGCGCTCGAGCGCTGCGGACCGGTGGCGCGACGCACGGCTGGAGCGGGTCACGGTGCACCTCCGGCGTCCGTGAGGTGGCGGTCGGTTCCGCCGCACCCCCGTGTCGTGACCGGCCCGACGGGCGGTAGCGTGTGGGCCGTGCGGGGCCAGGGGCGATGACGACGGCAGAGGGCGAGCTCACGATCCGGCGCGCCACCGAGGACGACCGCCCGGCGATCATCGCGCTGTGCCGCGCGTCGCTCGGCTGGGTCGACGGCGACCCCAACGAGGACTTCTACGCCTGGAAGCACGACCAGAACCCCTTCGGTCCGTCCCCGTCCTGGGTGGCCGAGGCCGAGGGCGAGCTGGTGGGCCTGCGGGTCTTCCTCCGCTGGGCGTTCAGGACCCCCTCCGGTGAGCGCATCACCGCCGTGCGGGCCGTCGACACGGCGACGCACCCGAGGTGGCAGGGCCGCGGGATCTTCACGAAGCTCACCCTCGGGGCGATCCCCGAGCTCGAGGCCGACGGCGTCCAGGTCATCTTCAACACGCCGAACGACAAGAGCCGGCCGGGGTACCTGAAGATGGGGTGGTCCGAGGTCGGGCGGGTGCCCGTCGGCGTCCGACCCGGGTCGGTGGGGTCGTTGCCGACGATGCTCCGGGCCCGCACCGCGGCGGAGCTGTGGTCCGAGCCCACCGGGGTGGGGGAGCGTGCGGTGGACCTGCTCTCGGACACCGACGCCGTCGACCGCCTGCTCGCCAGCTGCGCGCGGCCCGCCGGCATCGCGACCGAACGCTCGGCCGAGTACCTGCAGTGGCGGTACCGCTTCGATCCGCTCCGCTACCGGGCGGTGCCGGTGGGCGGCTCCCTCGAGGACGGGGTGGTGATCCTCCGGCTGCGCCGGCGGGGCGCCGCGCTGGAGTGCGCCGTGTGCGAGGTGCTCGTGCCCGAGGGGCGCCGCCTCGCCGGCGTGATGGGGCGCATCGCCTCGGCCTCCGGTGCGGACTACGAGCTGCGCTGCAGCCGCGCCGTGCGGGGCCTGCGCGACGGCTTCGTCCCCGCGCCCCAGCTCGGTCCCATCCTCACCTGGCGTCCGGTCCGTCGTGCCGGCGTGCCCCGCATCGGGGACCTCGACCTCACCCTCGGCGACGTCGAGCTGTTCTGAGCGGCGGACTCGGCCGGGACGTTCGTCCGCTGGCGTCGGCCCCGGGTTCAGGTGTCCGTCGCGGTCGGCGCCGCCGGCACCCCGACCACGGTCGTCCCGGGCGCGACGTCGTCGAGGACGACCGCCCCGGCGCCGACCCGGGCGCGCTCGCCGACCGTGGTGCCGCGGGTGACGATCGCCCCGGTGCCCAGGAACACCGCGTCGCCGATGCGGCAGTCGCCGTTCACGAACACCCCCGGTGAGACCTGCACGGCGTCCCCGAGCACCGAATCGTGCTGCACCGCGCAGCCCACGTTGAGGTGCGTGTGGGCACCGATGCGCACGTGGGTCGTGAGCGTGCACCGGTCGAACACCACCGCGCCCGGGCCGAGCTCGACGTCGCTGCCGAGGTGCGCGCCGGGGTGCACGACGGTGGCCGGCTCCAACCCGGCGGCGTCGAAGCGGGCGGCGAGCCGCTGGCGCACCGCGGAGGTGCCGATCCCCAGCGCGTAGGCGCAGCCGAGCTCGAGGAGCCGCTCGATCGGCCCCAGCAGCTCCAGGCCGATCCGCTCGAGGCGGTCGGTGTGCTGCGGGTCGTCGTCGACGACCCCGAGGACCCGCCAGGTCGGCCGCACCCGGTTGACCGCCAGGACGGCGTCGAACAGCTCCCGCCCGTGACCGCCGGCGCCGACGATCACCAGGTCCCGGGTCGCCGTGCTCACTCGCCGCTCCGGTCCGCGTCGGGCGTCGCCGCGAGCGGGTCGTCGGTGGGGTGGCCCTCCACGCCCTCGCCGGAGAGCATCGTGCGGACGGTGCGGGCGAGGATCTGGAGGTCGGTCCGCACCGACTGTGTCTCGACGTAGCGCACGTCGAACTCGATGCGGGTCGGCCAGTCGAGCGCGTTGCGCCCGTTGACCTGGGCGAGCCCCGTCAGCCCCGGGCGGACCGCGAGCCGGCGCCGCTGGCGCGCGTCGTAGCGCTCGACCTGGTAGGCGAGGGTCGGCCGCGGTCCCACGACGCTCATCTCGCCGCGCGCGACGTTGATGAGCTGGGGCAGCTCGTCGAGCGAGAGCCGGCGCAGCACCCGCCCGACCGGCGTGATCCGCGACGCGTCGGGGAAGACCGGGTTGTCGCCGGCGACCATCGTGCGGAACTTCCACACCGTGAAGGGGCGGCCGTCCATGCCGACCCGCTCCTGGCGGAAGAACACGGGCCCGGGCGAGGTGGCCCTGACGGCCAGCGCGCACACCGCACCGACCAGCGCGGCGGGCACCGCGACGACGGCGAGCAGGCACAGGTCCACGGCGCGCTTGCCGCGGTACGGGCGGTCGGGACGGTCCACGGACCGTGCAGCGTACCGGCGTCCCGCCCGAACGCGGCGGCCCTGCTGAACGCTGTTCACACGGCGGGGTGCCGCGGTCGTCCGGCCGGTACGGTGATCGGGTGGCGAAGCGGATCTACCTCTCACCCCCCGACATGTCGGGCGACGAGCTCGAGCGGCTCGTCGCCGCCTTCGAGTCGAACTGGATCACCACGCTCGGCGAGGAGGTGGACGGCTTCGAGGCCGACGTCGTGGAGCACACCGGGGCGGAGGCGGCCGTGGCGCTGGCCAGCGGGACCGCGGCGCTGCACCTGGCCCTGCGGCTCGTGGGCGTCCGGCCCGGGGACGAGGTCTGGGTCTCGACCTTCACCTTCGTCGCACCGGCCAACGCCGCCCGCTACCTGGGGGCGTCGCTGCGCTTCATCGACTCCGAGCGCGACACCTGGAACATGGACCCGGAGCTGCTCGAGTCCGCGCTCGCCGAGGCCGCGGCGTCGGACCGCCTGCCGGCTGCGGTCGTCGCGGTCGACCTGTACGGCCAGTGCGCCCAGCTCGACCGGCTGGCGGCCGCCTGCGACGCCTACGGCGTGCCGCTCATCGAGGACGCGGCCGAGGCGATCGGGGCGACCTGGCAGGGGCGCCACGCGGGGACCTGGGGACGGCTCGCCGCGTACTCCTTCAACGGCAACAAGATCATCACCACCAGCGGCGGCGGCATGCTCGTCGGCGACGCGGAGCTGGTCGAGCGGGCCCGCTACCTGTCGCAGCAGGCGCGCCAACCGGCCCTGCACTACGAGCACACCGAGGTCGGGTACAACTACCGCCTCTCGAACCTGCTCGCCGCCGTGGGCCGCGGCCAGCTGGCCACCCTGCCCGACAAGATCGAGCGCCGGCACGAGATCAACGACGCGTACCGCAAGGGCCTCGCCGGCCTGGAGGGGGTCGACTTCATGCCGTGGGACCCCCGCGGGCGGCCCAACGGCTGGCTGACGGTCGTCACGCTGGACCTCGGGCTCGGGGTGACCCCGCACGAGGTGTGCCGCCGGCTCGAGGCCGACGACGTCGAGGCGAGGCCGACGTGGAAGCCGATGCACCTCCAGCCGGTGTTCGAGGGCGTGCCCGTCGTCGGCGGCGAGGTCGCCTCGGACCTCTACCGGCGGGGCCTGTGCCTGCCCAGCGGCTCGTCGATGACCGACGACGACGTGGCCCGGGTGGTCGACCTGCTCGTCGCCGCGCTGTCGCGCTAGCCCGGCGGCGGGCCAGCGGGCGGTGGGCCCCGGCTCAGGCCGGCGGCCGCTCGCCGATCGAGCCGCTCGCGATGCGCTCGAGGTCCGCCACCAGCTTCGGCGCCGCGGTCGACAGGTCGTGGTGGCTGAACACCCTGGCGCGCAGCTGCTCGCCCGCCGCGTTGCGCAGCTGCTCCGACTCGAGCAGCGCGAGCACCCGGTCGGCCATGCCGCTGGTGTCGAGGTGGTCGACGACGCCGAGCGCCGCCTCGGGCCCCGCGGCCTCCAACAGCTCCGGGATACCGCCGTTGCGGTAGGTCACCACCGGGTGTCCGAGCGCCGCGTGCTCCTGGCAGACCAGCGGGAACGGGTCCTCGTGGGAGGTCAGCACGAACACGTCGGCCATCTGGAACCAGGGGATCGGGTCGGGCTGCAGGCCGGTGACGTGCACGTGGTCGGCGCCGGCCCGCTCGATGTCGGTCTGGAGCCGGACCCAGTCGTGCCCGCTGAGGTCGCCGCCCACCCACACGAAGTGCACGGGGTCGTCGGTGCGCCGGCGGATCTCGCAGGCGAGCTGGACGAACAGGTCGGCGCCCTTGCGCCACTCGATCGTGCCCGACCCCATGACGACCGCGGCGTCCGGCGGGATGCCGAGCGAACGACGGCGGTCCTCGACGTCGCGGAGGTGCACGGTGCGGCGGGCGATCGCCGGTCCGTCGACGCACGCGTGGTGCAGCAGCACCCGCTCCTTCGGGCAGCCGATCTCGCCGACGAGCATGTCGCGGACCGCGCCGGAGGCGGCGACCCAGGCGTCCGGTGCGGAGGACAGCAGGGACGGGTCCGGTGCGACCCGCTGCCAGAGGCGCACGGCGGTCTCGAGCTCGTGGATGTGGCTGACGGTCGTCCTGGCCGGCGGGAGGTGGGGGAGGACCTCCAGGCTCGTGAGGCTGTTGAGGTAGACGAGGTCGAACCCCTGGAGGTGGCGGAGGACCGGTTCGAGCCGCAGCCTCGCGAGGGCCGGGCTGGCCCGACGGCTGCCGCGGGCCGCCAGGCCGCGCTGCGCCAGCTGGAGGACGGAGCCGAGGGCGCTCTGGCCGACGGTGGTGACGTTGCCGACCGCCTCGAACCGCTTCTGCATCGGACCGCCGCCGAGCAGCAGCACCTCGACCTCGATGTCGGTGTTCGCCCGCATCCACTCGAGCAGCTCGACCAGCACCATGGGCGCGCCGGTCAGCGAGGCCTCGTGGGAGACCGCGAGCATGCGTCGCAGCGTCATGTGGTCCTGGCCGTGTTCATCGTTCGTCCCGTCCGTCCGCGCCGCCCGGCCCCGCCCCGGCGACGACGAGCTGGGCGAGCCCTGCCAGGTCAGGGTACGGGACCACCTGCGAACCGCGGTCCTCGAGGAGCTCCCTGACGGCGGGATCGGCGGCGATGCCGAGCACCGGGACGTCGCCCGCCACCTCGGCGAGGGACCGCTGCGCCGCCGCCAGCGTGCGCGCGGTGACGACGTGCACGACCCCCGGCTCGCGGGGCGAGGCCCCGCGTGGGAGCCACTCGACGCACCCGTCGAGCCCGAGCGTGGCCGTCTCGGCGTCCAGCCGCCGGGCGACGCCCCTGGGCCGGCCGCCGACCCACGCGAACCGGGCGGGGCGTCGGGCCGCGACCGCGGCCATGAGCTCGAGGAACAGGTCGACCCCGCCCTCCCGGCCGGGAGCGCCCGCACCGACCACCACCAGCGGGTTCACGCGCGCACCCCCTCGGGGTCCGCGAGGCGCTCGTACAGCAGCGGCGCGCACACGTCGGTCACGTAGGTGGCCCGCACCCGCGCCGATTGCGCGGCGGCGACCTCGTCGCGGGTGGACGGCTCGGCCATCGACGCGACGAGGTCGGCGAGGTGGACCAGGTCCGGGTAGTCCGCGCCGACGAAGGTCCCACCGAACATCTCGGCGGTGCCACCGGTGCCGCGGAACGACACCACGGGGGTGCCGGCCACCGCGCTGTGCAGGCAGACCAGCGGGAAGGCGTCGAGCCGTGCCGGGTGCAGGAAGACGTCCGCGGCGGCCAGCCAGTGGTGCAGGTCCGGCACGCTCTCCATCACGGTGAAGGTGTCCAGGCCGAGCTGCCGGGCGTCGTCGCGCACCGGCCAGTGCAGCGCGTCGCGCTCGCCGCCGATCCACAGGAACCGGGCGCCGCGACCGTGCCGGCGGCGGTACGCGGCGGCCGCCTGCACGAACAGGTCCGGGGCCTTGCGCCGGGTGGCGATGCCGGCGCCCACCACGAGGAGCTCGCCGTCGCCGACGCCGAGCGCGGCGCGGCACCGCCCCTTCACCGCGTCGCTGACCGGCTCGCGGTCGTCGACGAACTCCGGGGTGAGCCGGACCGGCACGCCGAGCCGGCAGGTGGCCTCCGCCTGCGACGAGCGGCTCCCGGCCATCCAGACCCGGGTGCGCTCGCGCAGGCCGGTGGGCCGGTCGATCCAGTCCAGGTCCTCGCCCTGCTCGACGACCCAGGTGACCAAGGTGCCGGTGTCGGCCATCACCGGGAGGAGCTGTCCTGCGGCGACGCTGACGAGCAGCGTCGCGTCGGGCGTCGGGAGGGCGTCGATGCGCTGCCGGGCCCGCTCGGCCCGCTCCGGGTCCAACCGCTCGACGTCCCAGGCCTCGTGCGGCTCGAGGACCGCGAGCCCGTGGGCGAGCTGCACCACCTCGTCGATCAGCGGCCCGCCCCGCAGCGCGACGACCTGCAGGTCGACCTCCGGGTGGGCGCGTCGCACCCACCGGGCGAACGCCAGCGCCAGCACCGGGGGACCCGTGCGGTCCAGCGCGTGCAGCGCGATCCGCAGCCGCTCCATCACGACCTGCGGGCACGGTCGACGGCCGCGAGCAGCTCGTCGACGAACGACGCGACGTCGAGGGTCTCACGGGCGGCCGAGGCCCTCGCGTCGCGGTCGCCGCCCGCGGAGTCGACGATCGCCGTCGCGGCGGCGTCCAGGTCGAGGTGCGGCACGGTCCGCAGGAACGGGTCGGTCACGTCCCACACCGGGAAGGTCACGGTCTCGCACCCGGTCATCGAGGCCTCCCGGACCGGCGCGAGGTCACCACCGTCGCGGTAGGGGAGGAAGGCGACGTCGCCGCTCAGCCGGACGTCGATCGTCGCCCGCGGCACGTGGGTCACGTGCCCCTCGAGGCCGCACCGCCCGACCTCGTCCTCGATGACCGATGCCACCTCGCCCTCGTCGTCCGCACCGGCCCACAGGCCGTGCGCGTCGACCCCGTGCCGCTCCCGCAGCCGCCAGATCGCCCGGACGAAGACGTCCGGTCCGTCGAACCACGGGTTCGTGCCCCAGCCCACGACGAGCAGCCCCTCGGTGGGCAGCCCGAGCCGCTTCCGCACGATCGCCCGGGACTCGGCCGCGACGAACGGCCGGGTCGGCTCCATGTCGCTGAGCGGCCGGGTGACCAGCACCTGCGCCGCGGCCGGAGCGGGCGGTTCGGTCCCCTCGGGCACGATCTGCACGTCGGGGCGTCGCACGGGCGCCGGCTCGAGCCCGTCGTCCTGGCTCGGCACCGGGTTGATGCGGTGCACGACCACCGGGCCGGGTCGGTCGGCGGGCAGCAGCCGCTCGCCGAGCCCGTCGTCGAGGATCACGACCGAGGGGCCGAGCTCGGCCCACCACCGCCGCAGCGTGCGGCCACGCAGGAGCCCGGCGAACGGGCGCAGCCCGACCCGGTCGAGGGCGGCGGGCAGGGGCGAGGTGCGCAGGTCGTCGACGACCCGGGAACCCGGCCACGGTTCCTCCTCGCTGCGGCGCAGGTACCAGACGTGCACCTCGATCCCCGGTCGGCGCCGCAGCTCGGTGAGCAGGGTGGCGAGCTCGGAGGTGCTGTCGCGGCGGTCCGGGGACGGGGCGACGACGAGGACGGTCTGGGAGGGCATCCGGGGCTGACCTCGGTGGACCGGGCTCAACGTGCGCCCTGGCGGGCGAGCGGCCGTGTCAGGCGCGACCGGAGCCGATCCAGCGGCATCCGGTCCAAGGGCAGGCGGGCGAGCGCACGGTCCACCAGCCGGCGCGGCTGGTGGCCCGCGAGGATGGCCGTCAGCTCGTCCGCGCTGAGCTCCTGCCCGGTGACCGTGACGGTCTCCACGACCTCGCGGTCCGGCGGTCGCTGCATGAGGGCGCCGGGCGTCTCGGTGAGGAAGAACTCCTCGTCGACCTCGTAGCGGTGCGCGGTCGTCGCGTCGTGGCGGCGGAAGTACACGAGGGGCGCGTCGCGGTCCTTCATGCCGACGGCGGTGACCAGGCGCGGCTCGCCGGTGTGGTTGGTCGGGCTCGCGTGGATGAGCTGGTTGTCGAAGACCAGCGCGTCGCCGGCGCGGGCGGTCACCTGGACCATGTGGTCGACGAGCACCTGCTGGTGGACGAGCCAGGAGGGGTCGAGGTCGGTGCCCCGCAGCATCGGGTCGAGCCGGTGCGTGCCCGGCACGACCTGCAGCGGACCGTTGTCGGGGGTGATGTCCTGCAGCGCCACCCACACGACGTAGGTGCGGACGCCCCGGCGCTCGTCGGTGTACATCCAGTCGCGGTGGATGTAGAGGTCGCTGCCCTCGCCGGGCCACTTGCACAGGAAGACCCGGAGGAACGGCACGTGGCGCACGAAGATCGACGCGGCGCGCTCGTCGAGCAGGGCGGAGATCTCCGCGGACACCGCGTGGCGGTACTCGACGTCGGAGTTGTTGAGGTCGGGCTCGAATCCGTCGCCCGCCCAGCCGTGGTGCACCGCGTAGATGCCGCGGAGCCGTGAGACGGTGCCCAGGTCGGCGAAGGAGGGCACGACCGTGTAGCCGTCGCGCTGGAGCTCGGCGTCACGCTCGGGGTCGACCAGCACCTGGGGCGCCGGTGCCGTCGTGGGCGCGGTCGTCGACGCCGACCCGTTCGGTGCCCCGCTCGCCACCCGCGCGGCGCCGTCGGCCGGCGACCCCGCCGGCCGTCCCGGCTCGGACGCGGCCGCGTCCGCCTCGGCCAGCGCTGTTCGGATCCGTTCCTCGGTCACCGCCTCGCCCCACAGCTCCGTCGTCGGATACCCCTCGGGCCGGTTGAACAGGCCCTGCCCCATGTAGAAGTCGACGTCCACCGAGTATGCCGTGAGGCCGTCGCCGTCCGGGTCGACGTGCACGTGCACCAGCTCGGCGTCGGTCGGTGCGAGCGCCACCGCGACCACCGGGCGAACCGCGTCGACCCGGTTCGCGTGCGCCCCGTGCACCAGCGCCGCGTCGTAGACGATCGCCTCCCCGGCGCGCAGCGGCACGGTGACCGCGCGGCGCGCCCACTCCTCCTGGAGCGGCGCGGTCGGGAGCTCGTCGAGGCCCGACGGGCGGGTGCCCTCGACGAGCCGGTGGCTGCCGGGCACGACCTGGAGCGCGCCCGACTCCTCGTCGACGTCGACCAGCGGGATCCACAGCAGGGTCGCCCGGTGCCCCCGCTCGTCGGTGTAGCTCAGGTCCTGGTGGAAGGCGGTGGGCCCTCCGGCACCCCTGCCCTTGGAGATGAACCCGGACAGGAAGGGCGCGTGCCCGGGCACGACCTCCTCCAACCTCGGGCCGAGCAGCTCGACGATCCGGTCGTGGACCTTCCTCGCCGAGGCCCGGTCCAGGTCGTTGCTGGTCGCGAGGAAGTCGTGGCCGGGGTCGATCTCCAGCGAGTCGTAGAGCTCGCGCAGCCGGCGGCGGAGGTCGTCGTCCAGCACCCGCGCGACGCGGTAGCCCCGACCGTCCTCGAGCATTCAGTCGACCTCTGCCGCGTCCCGGAGGCGCAGCTCCTGCTCGCACGAGGCGCAGACCAGCTGGGCGTTGTTGCGCACGGACCGGTCCGCGTCCTCGAGGCCCTCGGAGGAACCGCACAGCGCGCAGAACACGCCCGGGTCGCGCCAGGCGGTCGCCACCTCCTCCGCACGGATCACACCCGGGGGCACGGGGGCGGCGGCGCAGAGGCGCTCGAACTCCTCGGGGGTCCACCCGACGTCGCCCTGCGCGATCGTGGCGATCGGCGGCTCCGGCGGCTCGTACAGGTGGTTCTCGGCGGGGAGCACGTCGATGTAGAAGTCGTCGTGGATCTCGTAGATCCGCACCGTGCCGTCGTCATCCGCGCGCATCAGCGTGCAGGCCGCCTCGCGGGGGCGGACGCCGAAGGACAGCACCACCCGGGGCTCGTCGCGCTCGTTGGGCATCGAGTAGTGGATGACCCGGTTGTCGAACACGAGCGCCTGGCCGGCGGTGGTCGGCATGCCCACGCCGTGCCGCAGCACCGCGTCCTCGTGGCCCGCGACCTGGGAGCGGTCCACGTCGGTGACCCGCAGCGCGGAGGAGAACCGGTGGCTGCCGGGGACGAAGCGCAGCATGCCGTTGTCGACGCCGTCGACGGGCCCGGTGTCGTGCAGCGGGATCCACACGGTGACGCCACGGAAGCGGCGCTCGTCCACCAGGGAGGGGTCCTGGTGCGGGGCGAAGCCGCTGTTCGGTCCGGGCCACTTGGTGATGAACGTGGTGAGGTACACCTCGTGGTCGACGAGCATCCGGTCGACCACGTCACCGAACGCGGCGAGCATCTTGGCCTTGACCTCGCGCTTGTACTCCGCCGAGCGCGAGTGGAAGCTCCAGTTGAGCGCCAGCTGCGGGTCGTCGGGGGCCGGCCCGATCTCGGCGTAGAGCTCCCGCGCCAGCTCCAGCTGCGCCTCGTCGAACGCGTCGACGACGGCGAAGCCGTAGCGCTCCAGGTCCGCCTGCTTCGCCGGGTCCGAGAGGGTGACCCGCTCCGGCTCCGGGCGTGGCACCAGGTGGGCCGCAGTGGCGGGGGCCGTCGTCGTCGCCCGGGCCGCGCGGCGTGCGAGCGCCTGCGAGGCGCGGCGGACGGAACGGCGCAGCGCCCCCTGAGTCCTCGAGCCGGTCATCCCGCTCCTCACCCGTCCCGTGTGCGGCCGACGTTCCTCCCCGGCCGCTGCAAACGATACGCCCGGCGTGCGCCCCTGACCATCCCGGGTCAGCCCGCCACCGGGGGCCTCGGCCGGTAGTACCGGCCGCCGCTGTGGGCCATCCAGTCCTCGGCGAGCGCGGCGAACTCCTCGCCGAACGGGTCCCCGCCCGTGAGCTGGATGCCCGCACGCCGGATGGTGAAGTCCTCGGGGGAGAGCCGCCCCGCCGCATCGAGGTGCCGGCGCGCCGCCTCCTCCTCGCCCCGCCGCAGCAGCCACACCGCGAGCCGGAACTCCGCCCGCGCGAGCTGCTCCTCCTGGGTCGGCGCCATCTGCCGGGCGCGGACCTCGTCCTCGTCCACGGCCTCCTCACCCGAGAGCCAGCGTCGCAGCGCCTCGTGGTGCACCGAGGAGTCGAGCCCCGTGTGCTCGCGGAGGCGGTCGTCGGCGAACACGAGGTCGTTCGGCCGGACCACCCGGTCGTGCTCGTCGACCCAGATGACCGTCGGCACGTGGATCACGCCGTAGGCCTCGCAGAAGTGGCGGTCGGGGTCGTGCAGCACGGGCTCACGGAACGGGCCGACGAGGGGACGGACCTGTTCGGGCGACTCGTCCGCGGCGATCGCGACGAACGCCCAGTCGCCGGTGCCGCCGAGCCCGTCGATGACCTGCTGCCACGCCGGGAGGTCGTCGCGGCAGCCGCACCAGCTCGCGAACACGAGCAGCACCCGCTTCCGCCCCGACCACTCCGACAGGCGGCGGGGCCGGCCGTCGAGGTCCGGCAGCGTGACCTCCGGTGCGTCGAGCCGGTCCGCGAGCGGCCAGCGCCGGGCGGCGCGACCCATCGCGATGGCGAAGCCGCCGTCACCGATCGGCTCGCTGGCCAGCGGGGTGCCGGTGAGCTCGCTGAACTCGTCCAGGTCCACCTCGGACAGGTCGCGGTCCTGGGATCCACCGGGCCACGGCACGCACTCGTCACCGCTGCACAGGCCCCGGGGCTCGACGTGCCACGGGGTGAAGGCCGCGAGGTCCTCGGCCGGCAGCAGCCGCCGCCCGCCCTCGACGCGCAGACGGACCCGGTGCGGCTCGTCGGTGAGCAGCCAGCTCTCGGCCGGGCCGGGGTCCGCCGCCTCCGCCGCCCGGGCGGGGCGCGCCGCCGTCGGCGCCGGGGTCGGAGGGTCGCCGGCCGGCGAGCGGTCCCCCGAGATCCTCGCCTTCAGCGCTCCGAGTCGCCGTCGGATCACCCCGCTCCCTCCCTGGTCGAGCCAGCGCCGCCGTGGCCCCAGCGCCACGGGCGCCGAACGTAGGTCCGCGGCCGTGGTGTGTCCACCGGGGTGGCGGCCCCGGCGGGCCGTCACACGGGGGTGACCCGCATGCGGTACTTCGGCCGGGCAGGTGGCCCCTCGACGGTCAACGGGGCGGCGAGCTCGTCGTGGATCTCGCCACGCGGACCGGTGAGCACCAGGGTCACCTCGAGCTCGGTCGGCGTGACCGGCAGCGCGTCGACCACCAGCTCGACCTCGACCCGTCCCCCGTCGGCCGGGGCCGTGCCGATCGCGACGGGCGGCGAGGTGGCGACGAGGTTGAGGTCGCGGTGCTCGGGCAGCTCGTCGACCGAGCGCATCCACGGTTCGTCGCCGACGACCGGGCGCACGTCGACCCGCGCCGCCAGCTCCAGGTCCGTGCGCACCCACCGCAGCGTCGAGCGGACCGTGAACCCCGAGCCCGGTGGGACGTGGTCGGGCACCACGTCGATCGACTCCAGGTGCGCGGCGGGCGTCGAGGCGTAGCGGCGACCGGCCGAGGAGGTCACCTCGTACTCGTCGAGGACCTCCTCGCTCGGGCCGTCGCGAACCACCCGACCCTCCTCGAGCCAGATCGCCCGACGGGTCAGCCGGGCGAGGTCCACGCTGTGGGTCACCAGCAGCAGCGTCGCGCCGGCGTCGACCAGCTCGTCGATGCGCGTGAGCACCGCCCGCTGGAACGAGGCGTCACCGACCGCGAGCACCTCGTCGACGATCAGGAGCTCCGGCTCGGTGTGCACGGCGATGGAGCAGGCCAGCCGTGCCTTCATGCCGTCGGAGTAGTGCTTCACCGGCTGGTCGATGGCGTCCTCGAGCCCGGAGAACTCGACGATCTCGTCCGCGCGGTGGTGCCCGATGTCGGTGGTCAGGCCGGCCAGCGCGAGGCCCAGCTCCAGGTTCTCGGCCCCGGTCAGGTCGGGGTGGAAGATCGAACCGAGCTCCAGCATGGTCGCGGCCTTCGCGGGCCGGTGGACGCTGCCGGTGGTGGGCGACAGCACGCCGGCGACGATCTGCAGCAGCGTCGACTTGCCGGCGCCGTTGCGCCCGATGATCGCGATGCTCTCGCCGGGCGCGGCCTCCAGGTCGACGTGCTCGAGCGCGACCACCCGCTCCGGCCCCGAGCCGTACGTCTTGGACACCCCGGCGACGACGGTCGGGGTGCTCACCGCCGGCTCCCGGCGTCGTGGGTCGCGTCCAGGCGGGCGGCCGCACCGTGGCCGACCGGCCGGACCGAGCAGGTGGCGCGCAGCTGCGTCGCGAACAGGTCGGGTCGGCGCCCCGTGATGACGACGCCCACGGGGGCCGCGTACCGAACCTCCCCGTCGGGGTCGAGGCGGGCGTGCAGCTCGTAGCGGCCCGGCGGCAGGTGGTCGGTGGACAGGCGGAAGGTCCGCCGGTCGGGGGTGACCCGGAGCCGGTGGGACCCGAAGATCACCGACTGCTCGATGCCGTGCAGCGAGAGCGTCGGGTGCTCCGAGATCACCAGGTCCACGCCGACCTCGGCCTCGCCGAGCCCGTCGCGCAGCCGCACCGTGAACTGCACGGGGTCGCCGGTGGCGACGCGGGTCGCCACGTCGACCAGCTCGAGCGGCGCGTCCGCCGGGTCCCCCGGGTCCGGCAGGCCGAGGTAGCGGTTGACGATCCGGGCCGACGGGCCGTCGGCCTCCACGCGGGCGCCCCGCAGCAGCACGGTCCGGTCGCACACGGCGGTGACCAGGTCGAGGTCGTGGGACACCAGCAGCACCGTCACGCCCTCGCGGCGCAGCTCCTCGACCCGCTCGCGGCACCGGTACTGGAACGGGAGGTCACCGACCGACAGCACCTCGTCGATGAGGAGCAGGTCCGGGTCCGAGTACGCCGCCGTGGCGAACGCGAGGCGGGCCACCATGCCGGTGGAGTACCGCCGGGTGGGCCAGTCGATCGCGTGCTCCAGCTCCGCGAACCCCACGATCGTGTCGAGCAGCCGCGGCAGCCGGCGCCGGGGGATCCCGTACAGCGACGCGAGCAGCTCCACGTTCTCGCGGCCGCTGAGGTCCGGGTGGACCGCGGCCCCGAGCTCGATGACCGAGCAGGTCCGCCCGTGCCGCCGGATGGTGCCCGCCGTCGGCGGCGTCACCCCGGACGCGAGCTTCAGCAGGGTGGACTTGCCCGCCCCGTTGGGCCCGATCAGGCCGACACTCTCGTCGGGGCCGACGTCGAGGTCGATCGAGTCGAGCACCACCAGGCGTTCCCCGCCGGCCGTGGTGCGCTCGAACGACTTCGACACGCCACGCAGCTCGAGGGCGCCCGCACCGCCGCGCCGGCCGCGGTGGATCACACGTAGTCCCCCATGTGGGGCTCGACCCGGCGGAACACCGCGTACGCCGCCACGAGCAGCGCGGACCCCACGAGCAGGTGCGCGCCCAGCAGCGGCCAGTCCGGCCACCGGCCGAGCAGCACCGTGTCCCTCGTCGCCTCGATCACGACCGCCAGCGGGTTGGCCACCCAGAGCCAGTAGGCGCGGTCCTGGATCAGGTCGGCCGAGTAGACGACCGGCGACATGATGAACAGCACGCGCAGCAGCAGCGGCACCGCGTAGTTCAGGTCGCGGCGGAACACGGTGGCCGTGGAGCTCAGCAGCGTCAGCGCGAGCGCCCAGACGACCAGCAGCGCGCTCACCGGGACGAGGCCCAGCGCCGCGAGCCCGGGCGGACCGACCTGGAACCAGGCGACGACGAAGAGCAGCGCGGTCATCACGCCGAGGTCCGCGAGCGAGGAGGTGACCACCGCGAACGGCAGCACCTCCCTGGGGAAGTACACGCGGGAGATCAGCGACCCGGCGGACTGGATCGAGCCGACGCCCTGGCCGAGCGCCTGGGACAGGAACGTGAACGACACGATGCCCGCCCAGGCGAACGACAGGTACGGCAGCTCGGTCTGGCCGACGTTGAGCACCCTCACCACGACCCACCCGTAGATCACGAGCAGGGTGACCGGCTGGATCAGGCCCCACCCGGCGCTGAGGATGCTCTGCCGGTAGCGGACCCGCAGGTCGCGGCGCGTCCACACCCACAGCAGCGGGAGGAGCGTCGAGAGCCGCTGCGAGGAGGACTGCAGCAGGCCCCGCCGCGGCACGATCTCGACGGTGTGCGACGCGGTGCCCTGGCGGTCGTGATCGCCGTCGTCCTGCACCGGGCCCCCGTCTGGCACGCTCACCGCCCTCTTCAATGCTGAACGACGATCACTCCGAGCGGGACGTCTCAGCCGAAGTCTTCTACCATAGGGAGCTGCGGCACGGTGGGGCGCCGGCGGCGCGGGAAGGCAGGGCCCGGAAGGTGCGGACGAAGCTCGAAGCCAGCGTGGTCCCGGTCGACGTCGTGCCCGAGGGGTTGGATGCCGGCGCGCTGGAGGTGCTCGAGCAGCTCCGCGGTGGGGTGGTCGAGGCTCCCGACGGCGAGGCCGCCCGGGAGCTGACGCGTTCGCTCGAGCGTGCCATCGAGGCCGGCGCGGTCGGGCCGGCCGGTCGCGTCCGCTCCGACGCGACCCCCCTCCGCCCGGGACGCCCGGCGCTGAGGGACCCGGTGCTCGACGAGCAGCTGCGCACCGAGGGGTGGGCGAAGGTCCGCGTCCTCAGCCGCGAGCAGGCCGCCGAGCTGCGGGAGGCGTACGGCGAGGTGCACGGCTGGGTCGGCGAGGGCTTCGAGCCCGATCCCGGCAACGGCGACGTCGACTACCGGACCCGCAGCCGGAAGGTGCTCGGCGCGGTCCTCGATCCGGCGCTCGCCGAGCTCTTCGTGGACCACTCGCCGTTCCTGCAGGGCTACTACGTGAAGTGGCCGGGCTGTCCCGAGACGCACATCCACTCGGACTGGACGAACGTCGACGAGGAGGCCGGGCACCGCAGCTACATCGCGTGGACGGCGCTGCAGGACATCACCGACGACGTCGGCCAGATGTCGGTCCTGCCCGGGAGCCACCTGGTGGACCGGTCGCCCCGGGGCAGCCGCCTGAACCTGCCGCTGGCCGGTGCGTGGCACGGCAAGGAGGAGGACGTCTGGCGGCGGATGCGGCGGGTGCCGCTGGAGGCCGGCGAGGCGCTCGTGTTCGACATGGCGACGATCCACGCGTCGTTCTCCAACACCACGGAGGTGCCCCGCGTCGCGGCGGTGACCTGCCTGCGCCCCGACGAATCCGACCTCGTGTACTACCGGGCGGTGTCGGGCGACACGGTGCTGCGCTACGACATCGACGACGACTTCTTCCTGGAGGCGACCCCGGCCCAGCTCGTCGACGAGCTGCCCTGCCGCCTCCCGAGCGCGGTGCTCGAGGTGCGGACCACGCCGGAGTCCATCCGTCGTGCCGAGGAGCTGCTCGCGTCGCTCGAGCCGGTGGAGGAACCACCTGAGGACGTGCTGGCCGAGCAGCGCGCGCTGACCGCCGCGGTGGCCGGCCGCCAGATCTCCGCGCCCGGCGACGACGCGTCCCCGCCGGCCGCGCCGGAGCCGCCCCGGGCCGACACCCCGCGCCGTGGCGTGCTGGGGCGGGTGCTGCAGCGGTTCGAGCGCTCGCGGAGCGGGTGACGGCGGCAACCATGCGCGACGGCGGCCGTGGTCGCGGCACCCGTCCCGCGGAGGGGACCCACCGATGAGCCTGCGGCGCACCCTGGGCTCGCTGGCGGCGACGCTCGCCGACCGCTGGCGCGCCGGCCCGCCGGCAGGGGACCCGCCTGCCGTGGACCCGCCGGTCGCGGACCTGCCGGCAGGGGAGCAGCGGGCGGGGGCGACGGCGACCCCGGCCGCCGGCCAGCAGGGCGACACCCTGGCGACGCTCCTGTGCAAGGCACCGTGGGCCGCGCTCTACCTCGACCCGCGGGGCGAGGTGAAGGTGTGCTGCCAGAACGAGTGGCTCCGCCTGGGCAACGTCGCCGAGCGGTCGCTGACCGAGATCTGGAGGGGACCGGAGCTCACCCGCCTGCGGGAGCGCGTCGCCGAGGGCGACCTCTCGCTGGGCTGCGAGATGTGCCAGGCGGCGGTCGACCGCGGTGCCGCGGACACGGCGTACTTCAACTCGTTCGCGCACCTGCCCCTCGAGGACGTGGACCACGGCTGGCCGCTGCAGCTGGACCTCGCCCTGTCGAACAGCTGCAACCTGCAGTGCGTCATGTGCAACGGCGAGCTGTCCTCCGCCATCCGGGTGCACCGGGAGGGCCGGCCGGCGCTCACCAGCCCCTACGACGACCGGTTCTTCGAGGAGCTCGACCACTTCCTGCCGCACCTGCGCGCGATCACCTTCCTCGGCGGCGAGCCGTTCCTCGCCCGCGAGTCGACGCGGGTGATGTCACGCCTGGTCGAGCTGGGCCTGACCCCGCACTGCAGCGTCACCACCAACGGCACCCAGTGGAACGCGCGCATCGAGCGCTTCGTCGAGCGGCTCCCCATGCACGTCGCGATCTCGGTCGACGCGGTCACGGCGTCGACCCTCGAACGCATCCGCGTGGGGGTCGACGCGGCGGCGCTGTTCGAGAACATCGAGCGGTTCCGCGCCGCGACGTCACGTTCCGGCGGCACCCTCGGGTTCTCCACGTGCCTGATGGTGCCGAACTGGCACGAGTTCGGGGAGCTCCTCGAGTGGGCCGACCGGCTCGACGTCGACGTGTTCGTCAACACGGTGCACCACCCGCCGCACCTCAGCTTCGCCCACTGCGACTTCGACCAGCTCGGTGAGGTGGTCGAGGCGATGCGGGCCGAGGACGGGTGGCGGCGGGAGCGGCTCGGCCGCAACCGCTCCGTGTGGGAGGACCAGCTGGCGTCGCTCGAGGGCCTCCACCGCCAGCGTGCGGGCGAGCACTCCGGGGGGCCGGCGCAGGCCACCCCCGTCGCCATCGCCCCGCGGCGCCCGTCCGGTGGCATCGCGGTCCTGCGCGCCGACGAGCGCCAGCTCGTGCGCGAGGTCGACGTCGGCGGGGCGGCCGCCTACGGCGTCGAGCTGGAGGCGCTGCTCGGCAGCTCGCTGTGGGAGTCGGTCCGGCTCATCTCGCGCAGCCTCGGGCAGCTGGAGACCTCGCTGGTGCGGCGGACCGAGGAAGGCGTCGAGGAGCGCGAGCTTGTGTTCCGCGGACCGTCGGGACCCGTGCGGGTGCGGGCGACGATGGAGCTCGGCGCGGCCGCCGAGCCCACGTGGTTCCTCGCGTTCGAACCGGTGTCCGACGACCCGGCGGCCTGAGCGCCCTCGGGCCGACCACGCCGGGGGACCTCGGGCGGCGACGGGTAGCGTTCGGTCATGGCGGTGCTGGGGATCTCGGGGGGCTACCACGACAGCGCGGCGGCCGTCCTCGTCGACGGGAACCTCGTCGCGGCCGCACAGGAGGAACGGTTCAGCCGCGTCAAGCACGACGCCTCGATGCCCGCACGTGCCGTCCGTTGGTGCCTCGACCACGCCGGGGTCGGCGCCGACGACCTCGAGGCGGTCGTCTACTACGAGAAGCCGCTGACCACCTACGAGCGGGTGCTGTCCACGCACGCCGCCGTGGGCCCCCGGGGCTTCCCGCAGTTCGCACGCGCGGTCGGCACCTGGACGCGCCGCAAGCTGTGGGTCGGTGCCTCGATCGAGCGGCTCGTCACCGCGTCGGGCCGCCGGATGCCCCGGCTGCTGTACTGCGAGCACCACCTCAGCCACGCCGCGGCGGCGTTCCACCCGTCGCCGTTCCCGTCGGCGGCGATCATGACCGTCGACGGCGTGGGGGAGTGGGCCACGACCTCGATCGGGCGCGGCGGCCCCGACGGGATCGAGCTGCAGTGGCAGCTCGACTTCCCCGACTCGATCGGGCTGCTCTACTCGACGTTCACCGCCTACTGCGGCTTCGCCGTGAACGACGGCGAGTACAAGCTCATGGGGCTCGCGCCGTACGGCGAGCCGCGGTTCGTCGAGCACCTCCTGGGCGAGGTCGTCCACCTCGCGGCCGACGGCTCGGTGCAGCTCGACCAGCGCTACTTCGACTACCGGGTCGGGCGCCGGATGGCCTCCGACCGCCTGCACCGGCTGCTGGGCGAGCCGGCCAGGCCGGCGGACGCCCCGCTGACCCAGCACCACGCCGACGTGGCGCGCTCGGTGCAGGTCGTGCTGGAGGAGATCGTGCTGGCCGTCGGCCGCCACCTGCACGAGCTCACCGGCGAGCGGGCGGTCTGCCTCGGCGGAGGTGTGGCGCTCAACTGCGTCGCGAACTCGCGGCTGCGGCGCGAGGGCCCCTTCGAGGAGATGTGGATCCAGCCGGCCGCGGGTGATGCCGGCAGCGCGGTCGGCGCCGCCCTGTGGGGCTGGCACGAGGTGCTCGGCAATCCCCGCATCCCGCCGGTCCCCGACGGGATGGGGGCCGCGGCCCTCGGGCCGTCCTACTCCGATGAGGAGATCGAGCGCTGGCTGGCCGACGCCGGCATCGACCACGAGGCGCTCGGCTCCGACGACCGGGTCGACGAGCTGGTCGCGGACGTCATCGCCGGCGGCGGGGTCGTGGGCTGGTTCCAGGGTCCGATGGAGTTCGGCCCCCGTGCGCTCGGGCACCGTTCGATCCTCGCCGACCCCCGCGACGTGACGATGATCAGCCGCATCAACCGGGCGGTGAAGGGCAGGGAGGGGTTCCGCCCGTTCGCCCCCGCGGTGCTGGCCGAGCGCGCCGGGGAGTGGTTCGACCTCGACGTGCCGGCGCCGTACATGCTGCTCACCGCCCCGGTCCGCTCCGCGAGGCCCGTGCCCTCGGCGGGTCGCACGTTCACGGAGCGCCTGGAGTCGGTGAACTCCGACATCCCGGCGTGCACCCACGTCGACGGCTCCGCCAGGGTCCAGACGGTGCACCGGGAGCGCTCCCCCCGCTTCCACTCGCTCCTGCGGGCGTTCGAGCGGCGGACCGGGTGCCCCGTGCTGCTCAACACCTCGTTCAACCGCGCGGACGAGCCGATCGTGCGCACGCCGGCCGAGGCGTACCGCTGCTTCCGCGCCGCCGGGCTCGACCTGCTCGTCCTCGGCCGCTGCGTCGTGCGGGCCGGCGCGCCCGTCGCCGGTCCCGAGCTGGTCGCGGCGGAGCTCCGGTAGCGTGGGGACGATGGTGATCGCGGGCAGGCACCTCCTTCGGTTCGTGGCCGACCTCGCCCGGTACACCGTCCGCACGGGGCGCTGGTGGTTCCCCGCGGCGCTCCTCCTCCTCGGCGTGGGGGCCGCGGTCGCCGCCACCGTCAAGGCGGCGGTGCCGACCGCCGTCTACGTGCTCTTCTGAGGTCCTGGCCGCCGGTGACGATGGCCGAGCTGCTCGATCCGTGGGCGGAGCGCGACGACCTCCGGCGACGCTCGTCGCTGCCGCTGCGCGCGGTCGCGACGGTCCTGCTCGCCTCGGGAGGCGCAGCCCTCCGGCTGTGGGGGCACGGGCCCGGGGCGCGGCGCGCCGCGGTCGTGCTGGTCCTCGCGACCGCGCTGTGGCAACCGGTCCGCCACCTGGTCCCGTCGCTCGCCGGGCGTGCGGTCGTCGCCACCGGGCTCGTCGCCTCGGCGGCGGCGCTCACCGTGCCCACGGTGGGGCGTGCGCCGGTGCTCGTGGTTCTGGGATCGCTCGTCGTCGCCGATGCCGCCCTCGTGCCCTGGCGAGCGCGGACGGCCCGGGCGGTCCACCACACGTCCGTCGCGGGGCTGGCGGTGCCGCTGCTCGTCGCGGCGCAGGTCGTCTGGTACCGCAGCGGGTCGGTGGCGTGGTCGGCGGTGCTCCTGTGCGTCGCGGCGGCGGTGGTCGTGGCCCGTCACCGGTACCCTGGGCCGATGGCCGCCGCCGAGCGGGGTGTCGGGCGAGCCCTGTCCGCGGTGGGCGGCGCGCTCGGCGCGCTGGCGCTGCTCGTCGTCGCCCTGCCCTTCTTCTACCTGCCGGCCGCGATCGGCCGGCTGCTGGGGTTCAGAGCCGCGGGCCGTCGCCGGCGCCCGGCGGCGTCCCACTGGATCCCGGCCACCTCGGCGCACGCCGGCGGCGCGGTGGGCGCCGCGCGGCTGCCGTTCATCCCACCGGACCCGCGCACGGCGCGACGGCGGCACCTCGGCGCGCTGGGCAGCGTCGTCCTGGTCGGCCTCGTCGTCGGCGCGGTGGTCCTGGCCACGAGGGACCGGGGATCGCCCGTCGACGACCCGCCCGGCGAGCCCGGCGGTGCGCCGGCCGCCGCCCAGCTGGACCTGCTCGAGTCCGTTCCGTACTCGGCGCGCCCCGCGATGGCCGGCGTCGACCACGCGGACGAGCTGCAGGCGGACCTCACCGCCGCGGAGCTCGTCCCGCACGGCGCGACCGGCTACGTCACGGCCGACACGACGTCCCGCCACGTCAACGTGCGCGACGGCGAGCGACGGGTCGTCGCGTCCGAGTGCTCCGGGTGCCCGGCGGTGGAGCTCTGGCTGGTCGGCGCCTCGTCGGTGTTCGGCGTCGGTCAGCGCGACGACCACACGATCGGCTCGGAGCTGGTGCGCATGGGCGCGGCGCGCGGCTTCGCGCTCCGGGTCTCGAACCTCGCCGCCCCCGGGTGGACGATCCACCAGGAGGCGAACTGGGTGCGGCACCGCCTCGACGCCGCGGCGCGGCCACCCGACCTCGTCGTGCTGGTCGACGGGTTCAACGACGTGGCCTCGGCCCTCGGCAAGCAGTTCGGCGGCGACGCGGACGACGGGCCGCTGGTCTTCGACGAGGACGACATGGTCGAAGCGCTGCGGAGCTCCGACGTGCTCGACGCCGGGAGGTTCCGCGCCGCGGTGGACCGTGCGGCGAGCTCGTACCGGCTCGAGCTGGGGCGACTCCGCGCCGAGCTGTCCGGCGCGGGGATCCCCACGCGCGCGTTCTTCCAACCGGATGCGTTCGCGTCGGAGCGCCAGCTCGACGTGGTGCTCGGCATGTACGGCGGGGCGGCGCCGAGCTTGATCGACTCGGGGCAGCTGGGCGACGCGCTCGACGCGACCGTCGAGCGGCTCGCCGGCGAGGTCGTCGACCTGCGCCACGTGTTCGACCACCTCCCGCGGCCCGTCTTCCTCGACGTGGTGCACACGAACGAGGAGGGCGCCCGCCTCGTGGCCGGCGCCGTGCTCGACGCCATCATCGGGGACCTCGAGCGCGTCGCGAGGCCCGACTGAACCGGCTGGACCCCGCTGGGCCCTCGCGAGCGTCGCTCAGGCCCGGTCGAGCAACCCGACCGAGGTGAGGTAGTCGAGGACGCCCGCGGCGGCGACCAGCAGGAGCACGAGCGCGGCCACGCACCGCGAGGCGCCGGGTGGGCGCTCGTCGCGCCGGCTCCAGGCCTCGCGCACCTCGACCAGCAGCAGGCGGAAGGTCCACGCCGAGATGAGGCTGGCGCACACGAACGTCGTCATCGCGAGTCCGCCGTGGGTCGACTTCCAGCCGGTCTCCTGCAGCAGGAAGGTCGGGAACAGGCTGACGACGAACCCGAACCCGCACCAGGCGATCGTCGGGTCGGTGAAGTACCGCCGCCCCGCGACGAGCACCCCTGCGAGCGGCACGAGCAGCAGCGCCCAGAACGAGGGGCGGTCCATCTCGAAGTGCTCGACCATCCAGAACGGGTTGAACCGCCAGGTCGTCTCCTCCAGCGGTGACTGCGAGGTCGCGAGGAACCACATCTGCCACGCCACGACGACCGCGGCGGGACCGATCAGCCACAGCGACGCCCGCACCTGCTGCCACCACCGGCCCCGCTCGGTCGCCCGGGCGCGGGCGACCAGCAGCAGCGCCAGGCCGGGCGCCAGGCCGAGGATCCCCGACGGCGAGGTCAGCGCGACGGCGACGGTCAGCGCCATCACCTGCACGCCGCGGCGGCGGTCGGTGGGGTCGGCCACCAGCCGCAGGGCCAGGGGCACCAGCGCGAGGTACATCGCCATCGCGAGGGTGAGGGTCGGGCTGCCCCACACGTGGAGCGGGAAGTAGCCGGCGCCGCGCCCCGCGACCTCGAAGCCCTCGTTGCGGTTCCACCACGCGTCGCCCGTCTCGAGCAGCACGGCGGGCGAGGCGCCGAGCAGGTACACGGCGGGGAGCGCGTACTCCCACCCGCCCCCGAGCGGGCGCCAGCCGAAGTCGGTGCTGCGCGCCACGCGCACCAGCGTCACGGCCATCGCCGCGAGCGCCCCGACCATGATCAGCGTCATCGCGGCCGCGGAGCCGACGACGATCTCGAGCCACTTCGTGAGCACGTGGAACAGCGGGTGCGGGGCGGTGAGCTTGAACGGCGACCACGCGAGGGGGACGACACGCTCGTAGTGGTCGTCGAAGTCGTTCACCCCTCGCACGACCACCGCGGCATCCGAGGCCAGCCGGTGGAAGAGCGGCACGGCGAGGCCAGCGGCGACCAGGCCGGCGAGCGCGGTCCCACGGTCCGCGGCCAGGCGCCGCCACACGGCCGTCGGGCGGAGCTCGTCCACCGGGCGGGGCCGACCCAGCTGCGCGGTCCGCCACGCCACGGCGAGCGACGCGGCCCACGCGGCCAGCCAGAGGGGTGACCCCGTCGCCGACCAGCCCAGCGAACCGACCGGGACGAGGAGCAGCGCGGTCGGGGAGTAGCCCCGCGCCGGCCCGAGCCGCACCGACCCGAGCGCCACCGAGGCGACGACGACCCCGGCGACGGTCACCGGGGCGGGCGCGCGGCCGACGAGCTCGACGGTGAGCAGCTCGGCGAGGATCGCCAACGCCGCCGCCGAGCCGGCCACCCACGCGGCGCGCAGGGGCGCCGACGCGAGGAGCGTGGCGAGCGCGGCGGTGAGGGTCCCGAGCACGATCGCGGCGGTCAGGCCGTGCACGCCGTGGGACGAGAGGCGCACGAGGGGGCCGAGCGCACCGAGCACCCACGCGAGCACGGCGACCGTCGCGGTCGCCTCCGGCGCACCCGACGCGGGACCGGCGGGACGGGGAGGGCGCCGATGCCGTTCGGCGCGCGCCGCGCCGTCGCCGGGGCCGTCAGCTGCGCCGTTCCCGGGGTGCGCGTCCTGCTCCGCTCCTGCGGGCAGGCCCAGACCCTTCGCCGCTCCTCGCGCCATCCCCACCGCTTTCCGCCCGGAACGTCCCGCGCCACCGTATCAGCGGCCCCGCCCAACCCCTTCGGGTACCCTTCCCCGAATGGATCTCGGGCGGGGGACTGCGACGATGCCGGTCCGTCCGGGGACCTGACCGGACCGTGGGGAGCGCTGCCGGTCCGCCGGTCGACCTGACGGTCTTCCTTCCCGCGTGGAACGAGCGCGACACGATCGCGGACGCCGTCGGGGCCGCGGTCGACGTGCTGCGCGACATGCGGCGCGCCGGGTCGCTCGAGGACTTCGAGGTCGTCGTCGTCGACGACGGCAGCTCCGACGGCACGGGTGAGGTGCTCGACGAGCTGGCCGAGCGGATCCCCGAGCTCCGCCCGGTGCACCACCCCGTCAACCGCGGCGTGGGACCCGCCATCCGGACCGCGCTCGAGCACTCGCGTGGACGGCTGGTCTTCTACACCGACGCCGACCTCCCGATCGACATGGGTGAGCTGCCCGCGATCGTCGAGCTCCAGCGCGACTCCGGCGCCGACGTCGTCATCGGCTACCGGGCGACCCGCACGCACGAGTCCCCCCGGCGGCGCGTGTACAGCGTCGTCTACAACGCGCTGGTGCGCGCCACGCTCGGCCTGAAGGTCCGCGACGTCAACTTCGCGGCGAAGCTCCTCACCGCCGAGGCCGTCGACGTCGTGCGGCCGCGCAGCGAGACCATCTTCATCGATGCCGAGATCCTCGCCCGTGCCGACCGTGCCGGCCTCCGGATCGTCGAGACCCCGCTCGAGTACCGGCTGCGGAAGGCCGGCACCTCCACGACGTCGTCGCTGGGCCAGATCTGGCTGCTGCTGCGCGAGATGTGGAGCATGGTCCCCGAGATCCGCCGGAGCCGGGCCGACTCGTACCAGCGCCAGTAGCCCCCGGCGATCTGGCGTTCCGGGAGCGGACTGGTACCTTGCTCGCGATGGCGTGGGGGCGGCGGACCGGCGGGTCGAGGATCGCGGCGGCAGCGATGTCGCTGTCCGCGGTGCTGCTGCTGGCGTCCTGCGGGCTCGTCGGAGGATCCGAGGGCGCCGCCGACACCGACTGGACGGTCGCGCCCCAGTCAGCGCCGACGACGACGGCGCCCACCACGACCACGAGCACGCCCCGAGTCGGGCGGCGCGCGTCGTCGGTCCAGCTCTCCGAGGAGGACCGGAGGGTCATCGCCCTCTGCCAGTCGGTGAGCGAGGTGCAGGCGTCGGGCATGGCGTTCTGGGAGTCCTACAACTCCGACTCCGGTGGCCTCTCCGCCGCGGCGACCCGCGTGCGCACCGCGCTGTCGATGCTCGCGGACGCCGCCGACGAGCAGGTCCGGGCGAAGGTCAACCCCGTGCTCGCCGCGCTCGGCCGGGTGACCGGCGCGCCGGACCTGCCGTCCGCCCGCCGGGCCGCCGCCGAGGTCGTCCAGGGGGTCGGCGCGGACATCACCGCGATCCTCGCCGAGCTGCAGCCGGTGTGCCCCGGCCAGCTCAAGCCCGAGGACCTGGACCAGGCCGAGCGGGTCGACCTGGCCACGCCGCCGCCGACCGACTGACCGGCGCGGGACCTACGGGCGTGCGGCGAGGGCGAGGTCGGCGAACGATCCGAGCCGGAACCCCGCACGCTCGACGAGCTCGCGGGCCCCGGGTGCGCACACCGCGGCGAGCTCGCCCGGCCACGAGTACCCCCACTGGTACCGGACACGGTCGGGGTCCGGGTCGCTGCCGGGGTGCACGGTCAGGTCCGCGTGGCCCCGCGCCCGGCCGAGCCGGGTGACCATCGCGGCCAGCGTCGCGTCGTCGACCGAGCCCGCCTCGTCGAGGCCCGCCGCCACGTCGGGGACCACCAGCCCGGCTCGCCGGGCACGGCGGGCGGCGACCGAGGCGAGGGCCCGGACGCCGAGCTCGACCGGTCCGAGGCGCCGCGACCGGGTGACCCGAACGACGGGGATGCCGGCGGAGTTGGCGAGCCGGAGCACCGCCGAGGTCACCGTCGGCCACAGGTGCAGGTTCTGGTGGGTGTCGAGGTGCGTCGGTCGGATGCCCGCGCCCGTCAGCCGCTCATGCTGCGCCGAGAACTCGCGGTCGAGGTCCGCGGGGTCGATCGCGCCGCGTGCGGCAAGGGCCATGAACTGGCGCCACGAGAGGGGGAAGCGGCCGCGGCGGTCGACGAGCGACGGGATCTCCGACGCGCTCAGCAGCGGGGGGTCCTCGCCCACGACCGCCAGGTGGAGGCCCGCGGCGAGCCCGGAGTCCCGCAGCGCCCCGACGTGTGCCTCGAACGCGGGCGCGGGGGTGAGCACGGAGGTCGAGGTGACGATCCCCTCGCGGTGCGCGCGGAGGATCCCCTCGCAGACGCCCGGGGTCAGCCCGTAGTCGTCGGCGTTCACGACGAGGATGCGAGCCGGTTCCAGTGGATCTCTCCGGAGCGGGTGGTCGAGCGCGTGGGGACCGCGTCCCGCCGCGGCGCCGGGTGGCGGCCGGACGGTGGTCGGGGGAGCCGACTCTAGACTTCCCGCATGACCGCGACTCCAGAGGCACTCGCGCCCGGCATGGGCCCGTGGCGATCGGCAACTCCGCCGGACGGCTTCGAACCCTTCCCCGACGACGCGATGCGTGGGTCGGTCACCGACCGCTTCTTCCGCATGGCGGAGCTGCACGGGGACCGCACCGCGGTCAGCTCCCCGGCCGGCCGGTGGACCTACGAGGAGCTGGCGGACTTGGTGCGGCGCAGCGCCGCCGGGGTGCTGCGCCGGCTCGACGCCGGAGAGCGCCGACCCGTCGCGATCATGGCGGAGCACGACGGACCGCTCGTCACCGCGATCCTCTCGGTCATCGCGGCGGGGCAGATCGTCGTCGTCGTCGACCCGACCGTGCCGCTCGAGCAGCTCGACCACGTGCTCCTCGAGTCGGGGGCGACCCTCGTGCTGCACGACGCGGCGCACGCCGAGATGGCGACGGCCGCCGTGGACCGGCACCCGCCCCTGGAGGCGGTCGCCCTCGACGAGCTGCCCGCCGAGCCCGTCGAGCTGCCCGCCCGCGGTCCCCACGACCCGGTCATGCTCGCCTTCACCTCCGGGACGAGCGGATCCTCGAAGGGCGGCATCATCACCCACGGCGTGATCCTGAACGTCGTGCGGGGGGCCACCAACGCGCTCGGCGTCACGTCCGAGGACCGGATGCCGATGCTGTTCCCGACCTCGCTGGCGGTCGCGGCGTACCCGATGTTCATCCCGCTGCTGAACGGCGGCACGCTCGCCACGCTGGACGTGCGCGGCGTGGGCCTGGCGCCGGTGGCACCGTTCCTCGTCGAGGAGCGCATCACGCTCGCCTACATGGCGCCGACGGTGATCCGGTTCCTCGTCGACGCCGTCAAGGGCCACGAGTTCCCGGACCTGCGCATGCTCGCGCTGGGCGGTGAGCTGGTCGACGCGGAGGTGGTCCGGCTCGCCCGTGACCTGTTCGCACCGGAGCTGCTCGCCAACGGGTTCGGCACGACCGAGACCGGCGTGATCAGCCTGTACGTGATCGACCCCGAGGAGCCCTTCGAGGGAGCCGTCCCCTCCGGCTATCCGGTGGAGGAGGTCGAGTTCTTCGTGCTCGACGACGACGGCAACCCGGTCGAGCCCGGTGCGTCCGGCGAGATCGCGGTCGCGTCGCCGTACGTGTTCAAGGGGTACTGGGGGCACGACGAGCTGAACCGCACGGTCCTCTCCGACGACCCGCGGGGCCGCGACGGGTGGCGCCTGTACCGCACCGGCGACATCGGCCGGCTGGACGAGCACGGCGCGCTCGTCGTCCTCGGGCGGCTCGACACGAAGGTGAAGGTGCGCGGCCGGTTCGTGGTGCTCGGCGACGTGGAGGCCTCGCTCCACGAGCTCGAGGAGGTCGCGGACGCCGCGGTCGTGCCCACCACCCGCGACGGCAACGTCGAGCTGTGCGCCGTCGTCGTGCCCACCGCCGGCGCGTCCGTCGACGCCGCGGGCCTGCGCGCCGCGCTCCTCGAGACCCACGAGGCGTACCGCGTGCCCGCCCGTTGGATCGTGGTCGACGAGCTGCCGCGGCTGCCGAACGGGAAGGTCGACCGGCGGGCGCTGCCGGTCGACGGTGCGACCGCGCCCACCGCCGCGGCGTCCGAGGACGCCTCGGGCGCGGCGGCCGAGCCGGCCCCGGCGGGCCCCGCCGCTGAGGCGGCGGACGCCGAGCTCGTCAGGTCGCTGCGCGACATCTGGGAGCTGCTGCTGCCGGCGGACGTCGTCGGCCTCGACGACGACTTCATGGCGCTGGGCGGGGACTCGCTGCTCGCGGCGCAGATGCTCGTGGCCGTCGAGCAGCGCCTCGGCGTGACGGTGCCGATGGGCGAGCTCGTGCACGCCCGGACGCTCCGGGAGCTCGTGCAGGTCGTCGGCCGGCTCCGCGCGCAGGAGCCGACCACCACGGCCGCGTGCGTGCAGGCCGGCGACGAGTCCGCTCGGCCCCGCCTGTGGTTCGTCCACGACCTCCAGGGCTCGGCGTACCGGGTGCGCCACCTCGCCCGGCACCTCGGCGCCGACCAGCCGGTGTGGAGCTTCGAGTCGCCGCTCCTCGCGGGGGAGCCGAACCGCTTCACCTCGCTCGACACCTTCGCGGCCAACTACCTGCGCGACCTCGTCGCCGCGCAGCCCGAGGGCCCGTACTGGCTCGCCGGGTACTCCTTCGGGGGCATCTGCGCCTACGAGATGGCGCGCCAGCTGCGCCGCGAGGGTCGCGACGTGGAGTTCGTGGGGGTCGTCGACGTCGGCCCCGGCTACCGCGGTCCGGGCTGGAGCAGCCACCGCTCGCCGTTCCGCCCGTGGTTCGGGGTCGAGAAGCCGCCGGAGGAGGGTGCGGGGCTGGCCGAGCAGTTCCGCCACTACCGGGCGATGGTGCAGCGGTCGCCCAAGGGGGCGGCACGCCACCTCATGGTGCGCTCCGGCCTCGCCCGGGTCGTCGACCCGCTGAGGTTCCGCAACGACCTCCGTCGGAACGGGCGCGTCCGGCCGGAGTGGCGGCTCTGGTACGCGTGGGAGCAGCACTGGAGGCTGGCCGCGAAGGCGTGGAACCGTGCCAGCACCTACGACGGGACGATGGACCTCTTCTGGGCCGACGACACCGCGTCGGCCGACAGCACGATGGGCTGGGGGCCGCTGGTGGGCGACCTGCGCATCCACCGGTTCCCCGGTGACCACCTGGGCCTGCTCGAGGAGCGTGGTGCCGCACAGCTGGCGTCCGCCCTCCGGGCAGCCATCGATGCCCGACTCGCAGAGCGCTGAGCTCACGGCCCCCGTCGGGGGGTCGCTGGGGGCGGCGGGGGCGTGGCTCGCGGCCTGGGCCGTCGCGGTGTCGGGCCCGGTCGCCCGCGTCTGGGACCACGGCGACCGGGCGCGCATGGGCGCGGCCCTGCTGTGCGTCGTGGTGGCGGCCTGGCTCGTCGTCCTGCGCAGGGCGCCCCGGGACGTGGGCGGGCTCGTCGTCGTGGCCGCCGCGCTGGGGGTCGGCTGGGCGGTGACCATCCCGTGGCTGGGGCGGGCCCCGGGGATCGTCGCCGGCGCCGCGGCCCTGTGCGCGCTCGGCGCGCTCGTCGAGCGGCGCCCGGTCCCCTCGTGGCCGGCGCGCCCGGTCCGGGTCGTGGTGGGGCCGCTCGTGCCGGTGGTGGCGGGTCAGGTGGTCTGGGCCGCGACGGGTCGACCCGCACCCACCCTGGCGCTGTTCGCGGGCGGGGTCGCGCTGCTCGCCTGGTACCAGCTCGCCGAGTGGCCGGGTCGCTGCGAGCGGCGCGCCGGCGCCGCGGTGGTCGCCGGCTGGTGGCGGGCCGCCGGGGTCGTGGGGGAGCTGTTCCCGCTCGGCGCACCGGCGGGCCGCGCCAGGGGGCCCGTGGTGGCGTGGCACGTGCTCGCGGTCGTCGCGTCGACCGCGGCGATGGTCCCCGTGTTCCGCCGGCTGGTCGACGTGCCCGACTGGATGGTGCTGGACACCAACGACTTCCCCTTCCACATCCGCTTCGCGGTCGAGGAGACCTCGATCGTGCCGCTCGACGTGCCCGCGCCGCACCCCCTGTTCCACCTCGGCGTCGCGCTGCTGCACCCGCTCCTCGGCCCCTCCACGGCTGCGGTGGTCGTCGTGTCGGCCGCGGTCGCCCTCACCGCCGCGGCGCTGATCACGGTGGTGGACCGGCCGGTCGGTGGCGAGCCGCCGATGGCCGGCGCCTGGGCGGCGTCCTTCGCCGTCGTGTGGATCCTCGCGGAGTCGCCGACCCTGCTGCTGCGGCGCCTCACCGGCGACGAGGGACCCTTCGCCATCCTCCACTTCTGGGGCAGCCCCACCGAGGTGGTGATGGTCCCGCTCGCCATCCTCACCGCGCTGGTGATCGGCGACATGGTCGAGCGCCCCGACCGGTACCACGCCCGCCGCGGGCTCCGGGTCGGGGTCGTGGTGCTCGTCGTGCTCACCGCGCTCGCCAAGCCGTCCCTCGCGCTGATCACCGCCCCGTCGATCGTGCTGCTCGTGCTCGTCTCGCCGCGCTGGCGGGCGGCCCGCCCCCGCCAGCTGCTCACCGTGGTCGTGCTGCCGTCGGTGGTCATGGCGGTCGCCCAGACGCTCTTCCTCGCGCTGGGCCCGGTGCCCACGGGACGCTCCGGGTTCGCGTTCGCTCCGTTCGAGGTCGTGGGCGAGGTGTTCGCCCTGGCGGGGCCGGACTTCTGGGTGCTGCCCCTGCTCATGGTGGTCGTCTGGTTCGCGCTCCGGCCCAGGCTGCGGACCGACCCCTCCTTCCAGGTCGCGGTCACGGGCCTCCTCGTCGCCCTCCCACCGATGCTGCTGCTCGCCGAGACCGGCCCCCGCGCGGATGACGGGGCGCTGCTCAAGCTCGGCTTCGCGGCCGGGACCATGGTGTCGGTCTTCCTGCTCCGGGCGTGCTGGTTCGAGCTCCGCGCGCGGTCCACGGCTGACCGGCGCGGGCCGGTCGGCAGCGACGCGTGGCGCGGCTGGGTCGCCCTGGGGTTCGTCGTGCTCATCGTCGCGGGTGGCGCGGTGGGCCACCTGCAGGCGCTCGGGGCGGTGTCGCAGTGAGCCCGCGCCGCGGCCGGACCGTGTGGGGCGTGGCGCCCACCGATAGCATGGGACGATCGTGACCGGATCGGGGGTGGGAGCACGCCTGCGCTCGACGGCGGAGGCACCCATGGGGAGGATCGCACTCGTCACCGGCGGAGCCGGGTTCGTTGGTGGCCACCTCGCGGAGCGACTCGTGGCCGACGGGTGGACCGTCCGGGCGCTCGACGTGCGCGAGCCGCACCTCGACGCACCGGTCGAGTGGATCGAGGCCGACGTGCGCGACGGGGACGCGGTGCGGCGCGCCGCCTCCGGTGTGCGGGCGGTGTTCCACCTGGCGACCGTGGTCGGGGTGGACCGGCTGCTCGACGACCCGGTGGACGCCGTCGACGTCACCGTCAACGGCACCCGGCACGCGCTCGAGGCGGCGGCCGCCGAGCGTGCCGCGCTGATCCACCTCTCGACCAGCGAGGTGCTCGGCTCCAACCCGGACCTGCCCTGGGCCGAGGACGCGGACCGCCGCCTGGGCTCGGCGCTCGTGGACCGGTGGAGCTACGCCGCGGCGAAGGCGGCGGCGGAGCACGTCGTCCTGGCCGGTGCGTCGCGGCGCGGCGTGCCCGCGACGATCATCCGACCCTTCAACGTCTACGGCCCACGGCAGGAGCCGCGCTTCGTCGTGCCGATCATGGTGGGCGCCGCGCTCCGCGGCGAACCGATCCCGGTGCACGACGACGGTCGCCAGACCCGTTGCTTCACCTACGTGTCCGACGTCGTCGAGGCGCTCGTGCTCGCCGGCGAGAAGCCGGGGCTCGGACGCCTCTTCCACGTGGGCACCACCGAGGAGATCTCGATGCTCGACCTCGCGGAGCTCGTCGCGCAGCTCGCGGGCGGCACGGGCGGGATCCGCTTCGAGCGGCCCGCCGACCGCTGGGGGGACGACTACGAGGACATCCCGCGCCGCGTGCCCGACTCGTCGTCGGCGCTGACGATCCTCGGGTGGCGCCCGACCGTCGCCCTGCGCGACGGGCTGTCGACCACGATCGACTGGTACCGCGCCCACCGCGCCGACCTGCCTGGCTGAGCCGCCGGGCGCGCGGCCGACCGAGCGGCGTGCTCCGGTCGCCGGCCGGCGCGCAGAGGGCGATGCTCAGCGCAGCGTGCGCACCAGCTGGAACGCCTCGGCGGCCGCCACGCCCACCGTGGAGCCCCGGTGCGTCGCCAGCGCGCGCACCTGCTCGATCGAGCGGGGGTGGGGGAAGTCGCGCAGCTCCGAGGCGTACTCGCCCAGCGCACGCTCCTTCGCCTCGATCCACTCCGAGACGTCGACGAACACGTCGGGGACGAACGGCACGCGGGTGCCGAACGCCCACTCGGTGGACGACGGGACCTCGAAGCACATCACCGTCCGGACCGGGTGGCCGGCGGTCGGGCGGGTCGCCGCCAGCACCGCGTCGTGGGTGAGGCGGTGGTCCACGTTCACGTCGCCGGGGTGGTGGGTGATCACCAGCTCCGGGCGGACCTCCTCCACGACCTGCTCGACCATCCGGACGACCTCGAGCAGCTCGACGCCGTCGAAGCGGTTGTCGGGCAGCCCGCCGTGGCGGACCTCCGCGACGCCGAGCACCTTGGCCGCGGCCGCGCACTCGGCGCGCAGCTGCCGGAGCGAGGCGTCGACCTCGGGGCCGTCGCCGCCCCGCGAGGTGACGCCCTCGCCGAGGACCAGCCAGGCCACCTCCCGCCCCTCGGCGGCGAAGCGCGCCGCGGTGCCGCCGGCACCGAGCGTCTCGTCGTCCGGGTGCGCTGCCACCACCAGTACGGTCATGTGCTCCCCTCGTGCACCGCTCGCCGTCCTGCGCACCGGCGGCGTGCGTGGAGACCGAGGATACGCTCCGGGCATGCGGACCGACCCCCTCGCGGACAGCGAGCTCGCGGAGCGCCTCGCGGTCGACGGGGTCGCGCTGGTGCCCGGGGTCGTGCCGGCGGCGATGGTGGCCGCCCTCGCCGCGGCGGCGGACGAGGCGGTCGCCGCGGAGGCCCGCGACTTCCCGCCCGGTGACGACCAGCACGGCCGCGTGCTGTTCGCCCCCTCCCACGGGGGTGCGTTCCTCGAGCTGTGCGGCTTCGACCCGTTCTTCGAACCGATCGAGGCGCTGGTCGGGGACGACTCGATCATCTACACGATGACCACCTCCGTCCTCGCCCCCGGGAGCTCCGGCCCGATCGACCGCTACCACGTGGACCTCGCACCCGACCGGCCCGCCGGCGTGGCGCTCGCGGGGATGGTCCTGCTCGACCGCTTCGACGAGCGCACCGGCGGCACCGAGTTCCTGGTCGGGTCCCACCTGTGGGGCGACCGGCCGACCGACGACACCCTCCGCGGGCGCGTGCTCGTCGGCGAGCCGGGGGACGTGTGCTACTTCGACCCGCGCATCCACCACCGCAGCACCACGAACACGACGGGGTCGCCCCGCCGGGCCGTGCTGGTGCAGATGGTGCGGCCGTGGATGAAGCAGCGCTTCGACGTGCGGGCCATGCTCGCCGGCGTCGCGCTCGACCAGCTCCCGCGGGCCGCGGTGCGTCGCCTCGGGCTCACCTCGCTGCCGCCGCGGTCGGCGGAGGAGTTCATCCAGCGGCGTGCCGACCGCCCCTGGTCATGAGCCGGCGTCCGCGCCGCCCACGACCTGCGCGACCTCGAAGGGCGGCCGCTGCGCGTCCCGCCGGTCGGCGCGCTGCCGGAGCAGCAGCAGGTCGAGCGCGGCGAGCCCACCGCCGGTGAGCACCGCGGCACCGACGGCGGACGGACCGCGGCGTCGCCGCGTCCGCAGGGCACGGCGCCCGAGGGTGGCCGCGGCGACCAGCGGGGCGACGACCGCCGCGAGCATCCAGCGGCCCGGCGTCAGCGAGCCGAAGGTGAGCTCGACGTCGAGCCACGACGCCGCCAGGGTGCGCACGTTGTGGTGCGACCCGGAGGTGGGCCGGACCTGGAACGGCACCTCCACGATCCGGTCGGTCAGCTGCGCCACCCTCGGCTTGAACCGGTGCTGGCGGACGCCCCACCCCTCCGCCGCGATCCGGGTCGCGAGGTCGCGGGTCAGTGCGTTCGTGCCGCAGCCGGCGTCGTGGAACGGCAGCCCCCACCGGCGGAGGCGGGCGTTGTAGAGCCGCGAGCCCAGGTGGCGGACGGGGCTCCGGGTGCCCATGCGGCGGCCCGAGGCGAACTCCGCGCCGGCGCGCACCGCGTCGACGAAGCGGGTGAGCTCCGCGGGTCCGGTGTCGAGGTCGTCGTCCATGAGGACCACGACCTCGCCGCGGGCGAGCGTGAAGCCAGCGCACAGCGCGCCGGTCTGCCCGACGTTGCGGGCGAGCCGGACCCCGACCACCGCCGGGTCGGCCGCGGCGAGCTCCACGATGCGAGGCCAGGTCGCGTCACGGCTGCCGTCGTCGACCAGCAGCAGCTCGAAGGGGGGCAGCGTCGCCCGGGTCGCGGACAGCTCCGAGTGCAGCGCCACCACCCGGTCCTCCGCCTCGTACAGCGGGACAACGATCGAGATCCCCGGTCGCACTCAGCCCCCGGTCGGCCAGGCGTGGAGCGTGTAGCAGGAGCGGACGGGCACCGCGACGCCGGTCTGCTCGATCCGGCGGATCGTGGGCGTGTTGCGGGCCTGGGTCTCCCACCAGTGCCACGTCCCTCCGGGGAACGAGTGGTTCGCCGCGGCGGCCAGGAGGTGCCGCCCGTTGCCCTGGCCGCGCTCGACGGTCACGAGCCACTCCATCACGCGCACCGCGGTGCCGGTCAGGTCGTACAGCTCGCGGTCGGTGAGCTCGGACGCGAGTCCGACCAGACGGCCCTCGCGGCGTGCCACGAAGATGCAGTCCGACCAGCGGCCGCTCGCGATGTTGTGCACCCACTGCTCGTAGAAGCGGTCCACCGCCTCGTCGCCGAGCCGTGGGTCGGCGCGGAAGTGGTTCAGCTGCCAGCGGGCGGTCGTGGACGCGAGGCGCTCGACCTCGTCGTCGGTGAGCACGCCGGCGACGTCGCCCTCGTGGACCTCGACCGTGACGCCGCCGGGCAGGTCGGTCGGGGCGGGCCCTGCGGCGGCGTCGACGAGCCACGTGGTGGTCGACTCGCACACCCGGAACCCGACGTCCTGCGCGACCGCCAGGGTCTGCACGTCGTCCGCCTCCACCCGGAGGATCAGCAGGCCGACGCCCTCCTCCACCGCCTCACGGCAGGCCCGCTGGAGCAGGCGACGGACGACCTCGGGCCGCTCCGGGAGCTCCGGCGGGCTCACCACCTGCGTCAGCGCCGCGGTGCGCACGCCGAAGGACTCGGTCTCCATGGGCTTGTCGCGCCGGATCGTGGCCGCGGCCGGTGCCCCGTCGTGGCACTCGACGAGGATCCGCTCCCCGGGGTGGGTGACCGCACGCTCGTACGCGCCCACCAGCACCCGAGCCTCCAGGCCGGGTCGGACCAGGTCGATGCCCTGGCGGCCGCCCCACCGGTACCCGGGCGCGACGTCGAGGAGCCAGCGGACCCACACGTCCCGATCCACCCCGTCGACCGACGACCCGCCAGGTCCGTGCACCGCCACCCCCGCCGTCACCGCGCCGAGACGGCGCCGACCGCCGCTCGCACGGCGTCGATGACCCGATCCTGGTCGTCGTCGCCGAGCGCGGGGAACAACGGTAGCGACAGCAGCGACGAACCGGCGCGCTCGGTCGCGGGCAGGTCGATCCCCGTCGCCGCGAAGCGGCCCAGGTGGTGGATCGGCACGTAGTGCACCTGCACCGCGACCCCCGACGCGTGGAGCGCCTCGTACACCTCCCGCCGGTGCGGGACCCGCAGCGGGTACAGGTGGCGCGCGTGCACCCATGCCCGCGGCGCGCCGGGCGGCAGCTGGACGGGCAGCTCCGCGAGCGCCTCGTCGTAGCGGTCGGCGAGCTCGTTGCGTCGCTCGACGAACCGGTCGGCCTTGTCGAGCTGGCTCAGGCCCAGCGCGGCGTGCACGTCGGAGAGCCGGTAGTTGAAGCCGAGCTCGGCGATGTCGTACGCCCACGGGTCGGTCGGGGCCGAGCGGTCGATCCCGTGGTTGCGGAACCGCCGGAGGCGGTCGGCGAGCTCGTCGGAGTTCGTGGTGACCATCCCGCCCTCGGCGCTGGTGATGGTCTTGACCGGGTGGAAGGAGAACACGCACAGGTCGGAGCGGGCGCAGTTGCCGACCGGTCCGTCCGGCCCGACCGCCCCGAACGCGTGCGCCGCGTCCTCGATCACCACCCTCGGGCGGTGCGCGAGTCGGGTGAGGTCCACCGGCAGCCCCGCGAAGTGCACCGCGACCAGCGCGTCGACGGGCGGGACCGCCTCCGGGTCGAGGTTGAGCGTGCCCTCGTCGATGTCGACGAAGGTCACCTCCGCCCCCACGTAGCGGGCGCAGTTGGCGCTCGCGGCGAAGCTCAGCGACGGCGTCGCGACCACGTCGCCCGGGCCGAGCCCGCTGACCGCGGCTGCGGCGTGCAGGCCCGCGGTGCCGCTGGAGAAGGCGACGGCGTGGCGTGCCTCCACCCGCTCGGCGACCGCCCGCTCGAAGGCCTCGACCGCCGGCCCGCCCGTCAGGAACGACGAGCGCAGCGCCGCGGTCACCGCGGCGATGTCGTCCTCGTCGACGTGCTGGCGTCCGTAGGGGATCACCGTTGTCTTCTACCATCGCGCCGCCGTCCCGGCAGGGCGTGGGGGCGGTGGGGAGCGATGTCGGTCCGGGATCCGTGGTTCGATCCGAGCACCGAGCCGGTGCGCCGGCTCCACCTGGCGCCGCTCGTCGAGTGGATCCGGGCCCACTGGCGCGACGGGCGGTCCCCACGTGTCCTCGACTACGGCTGCGGCGACCTGCTCCTCGCCGCGATGCTCGGGCCTGACTTCGTCGTGGACGGTTTCGACATCGATCCCGCGGCCCGGCGCGCGGCCGCCCGCCGCGTCGCGGGCGGGCAGGGCGCCTCGGTCCTCGACGACCGCGACATGATCCCCACGGGGGCCTACGACGGCGTCGTGCTGAGCAGCGTCGTGCAGTACCTCGGCGGGCCGGTCGAGCTGGAGGAGCTGCTCGGGCGCCTCTCGGGCGCGCTCGCACCCGCTGCGCGCGGCGTCCTCGTCACCGATGTCGTGGTGCCCGGCGCGGGGCGCGTGCACGACGCGGTCGACCTGTTCCGCGAGGTCACCTCCGCCTTCGGGCCGGTCGCGGCGGTGCGCCAGGTCCTGCGCTCCGCCCGGCGCAGCCCCGGCCGCCTGTGGGCACCGGAGCCCGCGGAGCTCGTCGCGGCGTGCCGGAGCGCCGGGCTGGTGTGCCACCGGCTGCCCGCGAACCTGTCGTCGTTCCGCCGGCGGGCCACCTACCTGCTGCACCCACCGGGCAGCCCGCCGCCACCCGCCGTGGCCCCCTGAGCGCTGTTCACCTACCCTGAAGGGGTCTTGGGCGATCTGGGGAACGAAGCGATGGGGGCACACGTCGAGCGCTGCGGCACCGTGGGGCGGTGCGCGCTGCGGGCGAGGCCGGTGCGGTGATGACGGTCGGGCCGGGGCCACGGCGACCGGTCTGCGTCGCGCCGCTCGTCGCCATGGTGTTCGACGCGTACGGCAACGTGCAGGCGTGCTGCGCGAACGCGCTGTACCCGCTCGGGAACGTCACCCGTGACCGGCTGGACGAGGTCTGGACCGGCCCGCGCGCCGACGCCCTCCGCCGGGCGCTGGCGGAGGGGGACTGGTCCTACGGCTGCGGCGTGTGCCGGTTCCGCGCCGAGCGCAGCGCGGTCGGCATGCCGCTCGACGCCTACGACCTGTACCCGCTGGAGTCGCCGCACTCGACGCCGGAGTGGCCGGCGCTGCTGTCGTTCTCGCTGCACAACACCTGCAACCTCGAGTGCATCATGTGCGGCGGCGACTCCTCCTCGAAGATCCGCACCCGCCGGGACCAGCTCCCGGGGCTGCCGCACGTCTACGGGGAGTCCTTCTTCGAGCAGCTCGGCCCGTTCCTCGAGCACTGCACCAACGTCGACTTCGTCGGCGGCGAGCCGTTCCTCGTGCGCGAGCACGAGCGCGTCTGGGAGATGCTGATCGCGACCGGGCGCGACGTCGCGGTCAGCGTCACCACGAACGGCACGACCTGGAACGACAAGGTGGAGCGCTGGCTCGACGCGATGGACACCACGGTGTTCCTCTCGATCGACGGCGTGACGAAGGAGACCTTCGAGCGCGTGCGGGTCGGGGCCAGCTTCGAGCGGGTCATGGAGAACCTCGAGCGCTTCCGCGAGTACACCTCGCGGCGCGGCACGGAGCTCATCCTCAACTGGTCGCTCGTGCGGCAGAACTGGCACGAGCTCGGCGCGATGGTGCGCTGGGCCGAGGAGCGCGACCTGTCGGTGCACGTGCAGACCGTCATCGAGCCCGAGTTCGGCGTGCAGCGGATGCCCACCGACGAGCTCCGCCACGTGGTCGAGGCGCTCGAGTCGGAGAGCGAGCAGCTGGTGCCCCACCTCCGGCGCAACCTCGACGTGTGGACGGGGGAGGTGCGGCGCCTCCGCATGGAGCTCGACGCCCGGGACCGGGGCGACCGCCCGCTGTTCACGATGGAGCCGCCGAACCCCGCCAACGTCGGCCACGTCGCGGCGACGATCCGCGCCTCGGTCGCCGGCCGCGGGCGCGCCGGGTTCGCCGCCGGCGCGGAGGGAGCACGTGCCGCGCTCGGCTCGCTGCGCACGCTCCTGGCCGGCCCACGCTCGCGGGACGACCTCGTCGGGGCCGCCCGTGAGGAGCTGGCCCGCTGGAGCTCCGGGGGACCGGTGGGGCGCATCCGCCTCAACCGGGAGCTGCGCGTCCGGTCCTGCGACGTCGGCGGTGTCATCCCCTCGACCGTCGGCGCCCCGGCGCTCGGCGCCGGGTCCACCCTCGAGGACCTGCTCGCCGGCTGGGAGTCCCGCCTGGGCGGCGCGATGTGGGTCGCCGAGGAGTTCGTCGAGGCGAACCGCGTGCTGCACTCGCTCTTCTTCGGGCCCACGACCCGCGACAAGCGCGGCGTGGTGCTCCGCATGATCTCGGTGCCGGTGCGCGGGGGGATCGAGGTGGTGGTCGCCAGCGACCTCAGCCTCCTCCACCCGCCGGACGGCCCCGCGACCCCCACACCGGTCCGGCTCCGAACCTCCGGGCGGCCCGGCCAGCTCGTGGGCGCCGCTCCGGCGGAGCCCACCAACCCGTAACCTCCCCGACCCACCGAGGTACCTGCAGCGATGCCTGACAACGAACCACGCACGACCGTGAACCCGGACGACCTGATCATCATCAGCGTCGACGACCACGTGGTCGAGCCGCCCGACATGTTCGAGGGACGCCTCCCGTCGAAGTACGCGGACCGTGCGCCCCGTGTCATCGAGAACGAGGCGGGGCGCGAGATGTGGCTGTTCGAGGGCACCGAGATCCCGAACTTCGGGCTGAACGCGGTGTCGGGCCGGCCGCAGGAGGAGTACGGGATCGAGCCCACCCGGTTCGACGAGATCCGCGAGGGGTGCTGGAACGTCGACGCGCGCGTCGACGACATGAACGCCGGCGGCGTGCTCGCGTCGCTGAACTTCCCGTCGTTCCCGCAGTTCTGCGGGCAGATCTTCGCCAACACCGAGGACAAGGACCTCGCCCTCGTCGTGCTCCAGGCCTACAACGACTGGCACGTCGAGGAGTGGGCCGGCGCGCACCCCGGCCGCTTCATCCCGCTCGCGGTGATCCCCTACTGGGACCCCGAGCTGATGGCCGCGGAGGTCCGCCGGGTCCACGCCAAGGGCGTGCGCGCGGTCACCTGGTCGGAGAACCCCGAGAAGCTCGGCGTGCCGAGCTTCCACAACGAGCACTGGGACCCGTTCTGGAAGGCCTGCGACGAGCTGGGCATGGTCATCTGCCTGCACATCGGCTCGTCGTCCGCGGTGAAGCTGCCCTCGGTCGAGGCGCCGTTCACCACGATGATGAACCTGCAGCCCACCGCCGTGATGGACACCGCGGCGGACCTGCTGTGGTCGCGGGTCATCCGTGAGTACCCGAACATCCGCTTCGCGCTCTCCGAGGGCTCGATCGGGTGGATCCCGTACCTGCTCGAGCGCGCCGACTACGTCTTCGAGCACCACAGCCGCTGGACCGGCTCCGACTTCGGCGGGAAGCTGCCCTCCGAGGTGTTCAGGGAGCACTTCCTCGCCTGCTTCATCGAGGACGCCGCGGGCCTGCGGCTGCTCGACCTCATCGGGTCCGACATCGTGTGCCTCGAGGTGGACTACCCGCACTCGGACTCCACCTGGCCGCACAGCCCCGAGCGGCTGGCGCGCCACCTCGGCCACCTGGATGCCGACACGATCGCGGCGATCACCCACCGCAACGCGATGCGGCACTTCGACTTCGACCCGTTCGCGCACCGGTCCCCGGAGGAGTCCACGGTCGGGGCGCTGCGCGCGCAGGCGACGCACGTCGACGTCGGCCCCGCCGAGCCGCGCAAGCCGTTCGTGCCGCCGGAGCGGCCGCTGACGCTGATGGACATGTTGACCAAGGCCGAGCACCCGTTGCTCGACGAGCAGGCCAAGGCCGAGGGCGTGGCCGAGGAAGAGGAGGTCGCCTGATGAGCGACGAGCTGGTCTTCATCGACGCGGACGGGCACCTGCTCGAGCCGCCCACCGAGCTCATCCAGTACGCCCCGGAGGAGTACAAGGACACCGTCTGGCAGGTCCACAAGGACGACGACGGCGTCGAGTGGCTCACCCTCGAGGACATGAAGATGGAGGCGGCGGTCATGGCGCTCGCCGCCGCCGGCGGGTTCGACGAGGAGACCCGCATCAAGGCCCACTCCGGCCAGCTCGGCTACATCGACCTGCCGAAGTACTGCTGGGAGGCGGGCGCCCGGCTCGAGGCGCTCGACTCGGACGACATCGCCCAGTCGGTGCTGTACCCGACGATGCTGCTGACCTTCCAGCACCTGCGGTCGCTCGAGTTCGCCGAGATGCAGTGCCGCGCCTACAACGACTGGCTGTCGGACCTCTGCGCCCAGGGCAAGGGGCGGCTGCACGGCGTCGCCATCCTCCCGCACCTTGACCCCGAGCGGGCCGCCGCGGAGATCCGCCGCGCTGCGCAGCTGCCGCACATCGTCGGCGTGCAGGTGCGCCCGAACCCGGCGATGGACTGGAAGCCGCTCAACGACGAGGTCTACGACCCCATCTGGCGAGCCGCGTCCGAGGTCGGGCTGCCCGTCGGCTTCCACCCGCTGTCCGCGAACGACCTCCACGGCGCCATCCAGGGCCTCCGCCTCGCCAAGCTCGGCACGACGGACATCCCGATCCAGGACCAGGAGGACTACGGGGCGGACAACGTCTTCTTCGCCCAGGCGATCGGCAACCCGGTCGACATGATGAGCGCCATCACGTTCATGACCGCGGGCGGCGTGCTCGACCGGTTCCCCGACCTGCGGGTGGTGTTCCTGGAGGCGAACGGCGGGTGGATCGTGCCGTGGCTCGAGCGGCTCGACCACCACTACGAGATCTACTCCTGGGACGTCCCGTGGCTGAAGCAGCCGCCGTCGGAGATCTTCCGCCGGCAGTGCTGGATCAGCTTCGACCCCGACGAGTCGACGCTGCCGTTCACGGCGCGCTCGCCGCTCGTCGGCGCCGACCGGATCGTGTGGGCCTCCGACTTCCCGCACCCCGACGCGAAGTTCCCCGGCACCACCAAGATGCTCGCGGAGGCGATCGCGGAGCTTCCCCTCGAGGACCAGCAGAAGATCGTCGGCGGCAACGCGGCGGAGCTGTACGGCCTCGACCTGTCGGTGAGGTGAACCCGCTCGAGCAGGTCCTCGGTCGGCTGGTCACGGCCAACAATCGGCGGATCCACTCGATCGACGCGGGGCGACCCAACCCGCGCCCGCTCGAGGGGCTCGAGTGGCACGATCGGCTCGTCGCCGCGTACCCCGCGATCCGCGGGGAGTGGGACCGCTTCGAGTCCTCCGGTGGCCGCCTGCCGCTGATCGAGGACCTGATCGCCGAGCACCAGGGCAACGAGGGCCCGTGGCGGGCGGGCCTGCTCGTGAGCAAGGGCCGTCCGGTGGGGCTCGCCCCCCAGTTCCCCGCGACGGTCGAGGCGCTGCTGCGGGTGCCGGGCCTGCGGTCCGCCCTCTGGTCGCACATGGAGCCCGGCACCGAGCTGCCCGAGCACGTCGGGCCGAACGCCGGCATGCTGCGCTACCACCTCGGGGTGCGGTGCCCCGGAGGCGCCGCGCTCCAGGTGGGCGAGGTGGTGGTGCCCTACCGCGAGGGCCAGGGCGTGCTCTTCGACGACACCGCGCCGCACGCCGCATGGAACCGTGGCGCCGAGCGCCGCGTCACGCTCTTCTGCGAGATCGCCCGGCCCCTGCCGCTCGTGGCGGCGTGGATGAACCGGGCGGTGCAGGCGGTGATCTCCCTCGACTCGCGCTACCGCGGCGCGCCCCGGCGGGCCGAGGAGTGGCAGGTCGCGCTCAACGGGGTCGCCGCCGGTCGTGGGTGAGCGCGGCGCGATGGCGCGACAGCGGAGGGGCGTGCGGGCCGCGGCAGTCGGTGCGGCGGTGGCGTTCGTCGCCGTCGTGCTCGGCGCCTGCGGGTCCGGGTCGGACGAACCCGAGCCTCGGCCGGCCGCCTCCGGGCCCCCTGCCTCGCTGGACGGGGTGCCCGGGCTGCGGGCCGTGGAGCTCGCGAGGGTGCCCGAGATGCCGACCGACCTCGTCGTGCGGGACGGGACGATGTTCGTCGCCGGGCGCCAGGGCCGTGTGTTCGAGCTCCCGCTCGGTGCGGACGGAACGCCCGAGTCCCACCGCCCGTCGCTGGCGGTCGACCTCGACCTGCGCGGGCAGACGTCGGTCGACGGGGAGCGTGGCCTGCTCGCGATCGAGCCGCTGGGCGACGACCTGCTCGCCCTGAGCCGCACCCGTCTCGACGGGACGGTGGTGGTCGAGCTGGTCCGGGTGGGCTCCGACGGTCGGCTGTCGATGGCCGACCGGCAGCCCGTGCTGGAGATCGACCACCCGGCGACCTACCACAACGGTGGTGCGCTGGTGGTCCACGACGGCGACCTGCTGGTGTCGATGGGGGACGACGAGCAGATCGAGGGCGACCCACCGCCGTCCCAGGATCCGTCGTCCCCGCTCGGCTCGATCGTACGGGTCCCCGCCGAGCACCTGGACCCCGACGCCGCGGGCGGGCCCTTCGAGCCCGCGGAGGACGATCTCATGGCGATCGGCCTCCGCAACCCTTGGCGGGTGGCCCTCGACCGCGAGACCGGCGTGCTGTGGATCGGCGAGGTCGGAGCCGGCTCGATCGAGGAGGTCAACCTCCTCCCGGCCGACCACCGGGGCGCACCGCTGAACTACGGCTGGCCCGTCTACGAGGGCGACGCCGTCGCCCACGGGGGGTCCGAGCCCGAGGACCACGTGCTGCCCGTGTTCATGCGCGAGCACGGGGACGGGGTCTGCGCCATCATCGGCGGCCACGTGTACCGGGGCGACGCGCTCGGCGGCCTGCACGGCGTCTACGTCTACGGCGACTACTGCTCCACCGAGGTCAGGGCGCTGGTGGCCCACGAGGGGGAGGTGCGGGACGATCGGTCGATCGCCCGGCTCGACGAGCCGCCCGTCGCCTTCGCCGAGGGACCCGGGGGCGCCCTGCTCGCACTGGGTGCGTACGGCGGCATCTTCCGGATCGAGGAGGGAGCGCCCGACGAGCGGTCGGGCACCCGGCTCGACGCGGAGGTCGCGTGCCGGACCCAGGAGGCCTTCGTGGTCCTGCAGCACGTGCCGACGATGGACGCGTCGGAGCTCGAACACCACTTCACCGCGGCGCGGGACGCCGCGGCGGAGGTGGCCGCCGCCGGCGACCCGGACCTCGAGCGCGCGGCGACGGAGGTGCGGGACGGCTTCGAGTGGGCGGTCGGGACGGGATCCCGGGCGGGGTGGGCCCCGGACGATCCGGCCGTCGCGGGGATCATCCCCGCGCTCACGTCCGGGGAAGACGAGCACGCGTACTTCGCGCTGGCCATGGAGGAGCTGCTCGCGAGGTTCGCGGGCCTGTGCGGCTCGTGAGCCCTCCGGGGCTCCGACGGGCGCTCGCCGCAGCTCGGGCCCGACCGCTGGTCGCCGTCGCCGTCGGCGGGCTGCTCGTCGCTGCGCTCAACATCTGGTGGGTGGCGGCGCACCGGCGACTCGGCGCCCTGACCATCGACGAGGTCGGCTACATGGCGACGGGGTTGGGATACCACCGGGCGCTCCGCGCCGATGGGCCTGCGGAGCTCCTCCGCCAGGTTTTCCTGCCCTCGCCCACGGGGCCGCTCGTGCCGGTGCTCTCGGTCCCCGCGCTCATCGCGGGGCCGCGGTCGATCACGACCCTGTTCGCCACCCAGACGCTCATCGGGGTGCTGGCCGCCGTCGCCGCGGCCGGGTGCTCGTTGCGGATCGCGGGCCGCGGCGCCGCGATGCTCACGGGCCTCGTCGTGCTGTCCCTGCCCGGCATGATCGGGTCCGCTCGTAGCTACCAGTACGCGGCGGCCGTAGGGGCGTGCATGCTGCTCGCGCTCTGGGCGTTGCTCTGCTCCGACCGCGGGAGCTCGCGCTGGCACATGGTGGGCTTCGGAGCGGCAGTGGGTGCCATGTTGCTGGCGCGGAGCATGGCGCTGGGCTTCGTGCCGGGTCTGGCGATCGCGTCGCTCATCGTCATCCGCAAGGACCGGCGGGCGTGGACGAACCTGGCGTGGTCCGTGCTCGCCGTCGTCGCGGTCGCCGGTCCCTGGTGGTGGGCGAGCCGTGGGCCCCTGTTCGACTACCTCTTCCGGTACGGCTACGGCGACCAGGCTCGTGAGTACGGCAGCGGTGGGTTCCTCACGAGGGCCGTCGAGCGGTGGATCGAGGTCGGGACCGACGTTCGGCTCCCCTACGTGCTGTTGGGCATCGCCTGCGTCGGGGTGAGCCTCGCCGTGGCGGTCGCGGGCGCGAGGGGTACGTCGCCATCCCGATGGTGGCGGTCACACCGCGAGCTGCTCGCGGTGACCTCGGTCGTCGTCGTCGGCGTCGTCGCGCTGATGTCCACCGCCAACGTGGGCGTGTGGTTCGAGCTCCCGCTCGAGCTCGTCGCCGCGGTCGGGATCGTCTCGGCCGGAGCGGTTGCGGGGCGGCGGGAGCTGCGACTCGTCGGCCGCCTCGCTGCGATCACCGCGGTGGCCACCCTGGTCGTGTCGGCGACCGACCCCGGCGGCCAGGACCACCCGGGTGGGGCCCGCGGTGTCGTGCAAGCCCTCGTCTACAGCAACGTGCACGACTTCTACTGGGACGTCGCAGCGGCGGATCCGCAGCTCAGCTCCAACGATCCGCGTGTCCGGAACGCTGCGGCGGACGCGTGGTGGGCCGCGGCGCTGCACACGACGGAGCGGCTCGAGGCGATGCGCGCGGAGGACGACTCGTTGCTGGTCACCGCGAGCGGCGCGTCCCAGCTGCTCCACGGCCAGACGTTGCGGCTGGTCCGTCAGCTCGAGCTGCTCCCCGAGGTCGACACCGAGGAGGTCGACTCGACCGCGCCGATCGACGACCTGCTGCCCCACCTCGATCCCTCACCGGACGGTCGACGCCGCGTGCTGGTCCTGATGCAGCCCAACTCGAAGCTGTTCCCGCCGGACCGGGAGGTGGCCCGGCTCGCGACGCTGGCCCGTGACCACGGCTGGCAGGTGGTCGACCGGGTGGAGCTCCCCGACGGAGGGCACGTCGAGATCCTCGACACCCCTCAGGAGCGGGCACGGTGAGTCGATCCGCCGCGCCGAGCGGCAACACGCGCCCGCTGCCCCGCCGCGCTGCTCAGGGCCCGGTTCGCCGGTGGACCTCGGTCACACCCAGCGGGGACCGGAACTCGCGCACGAGCTCGGCGTCGGGCGGCAGCACCGCCCGAGTGTCGCCGTCGAGGTAGGACACCACGAACCACCTCGGCGGCCCGACGTCCTCGCGCGTGCTCAGCGGGCAGACCTCGTCGATCGGCTGGTCGATCGCGCCGTACGCGATCCAGCCGTAGCAGGTCCGCACGACCTCGCCCGCCGCGGCGCGGCGGCCGACGTACCGCCCCGCGTCGCGCCGAGCCTGCTCGAACAACTCGAAGTCGGTCGTCTCGCGTCCTCGGAGGGTGGTCTTGGCCGTCACCCGGATCCCCGGGAGGGCCGGCAGGAGGAGGAGCAGGACCAGTCCAGCGGAGAGGAGCCGGACGCGCTCCGGAACCCGTCCCCGGACGCGATGCGCTCCGCGTAGCGGAAGGTGATCGCCGCGTCGTCGATCAGCACCACACGCTGGTCGCGGATCGCGATCGCCACGCCGGCGGCCGAGACCGCGAGGCAGAGCAGCACCAGCCGGCGCGTCGGGGTGAGCGCCGCGGCCGCCCGGCGGAGCACCCGCACTCCGCCCGCCTCCCTCGTCGAGCCGACGACTCGGTCGACCGACCGGCGGACCGGCTCGACGGCGTTCGCCAACACCTGCTCGACCCGTGGCCGCGGCGCCCGTTCGGCGACCAGCGCCACCGCCACGGCGAGGGCCACGACCGCCGCCGGGACCACGGCCCTCGGGGTGAACAGCAGGACCGCCGAGCCGATCAGGAGGCCGAGCGCGGCGGCGCCCCGGGCCGACCACGACGACGAGGTCGTGGCGAGCAGCCCGCCGACCACGAATGCCGTCGCCGCGACCGCCAGCGCGGCGGGGAGCAGGGCGGCGCCCGCCGCTGCGGAGGCCACCGCGGCACCGACGACCGTCGACGGCCGACGGAGCACGCCGACGACGGCCAGGGTCGGGACGACGACGGCCAGGGTCGCGCCGACGACGACCACCCCGCGAGGTACCCACCCCTGTTGCGCGAGTCGGATCAGCAGCGGTGCCGACCCCACCACGACGCCGAGCAGCGCCGCAGCGTCGTGGACCACCGCACTCGTGCCGACGACCGAACCCGGCGCGGCGCCCGGTGCGGGGGCCGGTGGGTTCAGCTCCAGGGGACGGCGTTCGCGGCGGCCTGCTTCGCCGTCTCGGCCGAGGGGACCCACGTCGCCTTCGACTTGTCGACGCCCTCGGCGTAGAACTGCTCGCACCAGCGGCGGTACTGCATGATCGGCCCGTCACCGTGCGCGAGTGCCGGCTTCTGCACGTACGCCTTGGCCTCCCACACCTCGACGTCCTCGACGGTGCGCTCGTGGATCTCGCGGATGAACGCCTCGCCCAGCGAGGTGGTCGACGCGGCGTCGCCGGTCTGGCGGACGACGAAGCTGTACCGTAGGTCGCAGCTGCCGGGCCCGGTCGGCGTCGCGCAGCCGAGCAGCAGCGTGTCGACCAGCCCGGTGAACCAGGTGGCAGCGAAGCCCGGGCCCCACACGTCGGTGTCGATCCGGCCGGTGACCGCGCCCTTCGGGGTCGGGAAGTCCTGGGCGATGCGGACCCTGGCGACGGGCCCGTCGGTCTCGTAGGAGTCGACCTGCGGCATCGGCACGTGCTCGGGCTTCTCGCCGCCGTTCATCATGATCTGGTACTCGACCAGGTGGGCCTGGATGTGGGCCGCGTCGACCTGGGTCTCGGCGATCTCCTGCCAGTGGCAGTTCAGCGAGTACTCCCGGCGGAACACCTCGGAGAAGCCGCCCGCCTCACCGAACTCGGGCAGCTCGGGGATGTCCCACGACGGGGCCTCGCCCTCGGGGTGGTACCAGACCATGAGCAGGCCGTTGCGCTCGATGACCGGGTACGTGCCGACCTTCGCCTGCTTGTTGATCCGGTTGGAGTACGGGATGTCGATGCAGGTGCCCTCGGCGTCGTAGCGCCACCCGTGCAGCGGGCAGACGACCTCGCAGCCCTCGATCTTGGCGCGCACGCCGAGGTGGGCGCCCATGTGGGGGCAGAAGGCGTCCCAGACGTGGGCCTGGCCGTCGTCGTCCCGCCACGCGACCAGGTGACGGTCGAAGAAGAAGAGTGGCTTCGCCTCGCCCTTCGGCACCTCGTCGCTCCAGGCCACCTGGAACCAGCCGAACGGCATCGGCATCGGATACTCACGCATGGAGTCTCCCCCTCGTCATCGCCCCGTCCCGAGCGCGGGACACCGCCAAGCACCGAAGTGTACCGGGCGTCACGTCCCGTGCCCACAGGAAGGTGAATCCCGCTCAACGCTCGGTCAGGGGCTGGGGCGGAACGAGGTCACCGCGGCGACCACGCGGTCGACGTCGTCGTCGGTGAGCAGGTGGTGCAGCGGCAGCCGCACGAGCTGCTCGCCGAGCACCGCGGCGGCGGGGCAGTCGTCGTCGGGGTGGCGGATCCGGCGGCCGTAGGTGCTGTCGGGCAGCGAGCCGTAGTGGCGCGCGACCTGCACCCCCCGCTCGCCGCAGTGCTGCACGAAGTCGGCCCGGTCCACGCCGGCGGGCAGCACGAGCCAGTACAGGTGGGCGGGGTGCTCGCACCCGTCCGGCACCACCGGCAGCGTGGCGCCGAGCTCGCCCGCCCAGTCGGCCAGCTCGCGGTGGTAGCGGCCCCACACGTGGTGCCGCACGCGCTGCATCCCGTCGGCCTGCTCCAGCTGTGCCGCGAGGAGCTGCACCATCGGGTCGGGCATGCGCCACGCCGAGCCGGGTCCGCACCACTCGTAGCTGGTGACCCGACCCTCGTCGAAGGCGGCGCGGTTGGTCCCCTTGTCGATGGCGACCAGCGACGGCTCGACGAGCTCCGGGGAGTTCACGACCAGCGCGCCGCCATCGATGGACGACACGTTCTTGGTGCGGTGGAAGCTGAGCGCCGCGAAGGTGCCGAACCGGCCGAGGGGGGTCCCCCGGTAGGTGGCGAAGATCCCGTGCGCCGCGTCCTCCACGAGGTGCCAGCCGCCGTCCCGGCAGAGGCCGCCGAGGGCGTCCACGTCGCAGGCGACGCCCCCGTAGTGGGTGCACACCACCACCTTGGTGCGCGGTCCGCTGACCCGTTCGACGCTGGCCGGGTCGACGTTGCCGGTGGCCGGGTCGACGTCCGCGAAGCGGATCGTCGCACCGCCCAGCAGGAACGCGTTGGCGGTCGAGGGGAAGGTGAACGCGGGCACGACCACCTCGTCGCCGGGCCCGACGCCGAGCACCACCGCGGCCGCCTCCATCGCGTGGGTGCACGACGAGGTCAGCTCCACCCCCGGCGGACCGCCGAGCAGCGCGTGCAGGCGGGCGGTCGTCGCCCGGCGGAGTTGCACCGCGTCGTCGTCGGTGGGCGGCAGCCGCTCCGGCAGCCCGAACGCGCCGACCGGGGCGTTGAGCGTCACCCGCCGCAGGTCACCTCGCGCTGATCGCACCCGTTCCCCCGTTCCGCCCGCCGCCAGCTCGACTCACCACGACGTTACGCCCCCGCGGCCCCGGTCCCACCCTCCGGCGCGCCGGACGACGAGGGTCGCCCCGAAGCGAAGTACGCTGCGCCGCTCCGAGGGGGCGACGACATGACGCTCGGTGACGAGGGCGGTGGCTGAGGTGCTGCGACTCGCGGTGCGGGGCCTGTGGATGCGCAAGCGGCGCCTGGTGACGACGTCCCTCGCGATCGCGCTCGGCGTCGCGTTCCTCTCCGGCACCCACGTCCTGTCCTCGGTGCTGGCGGACTCCGTCGACTCCCACGTCGGCTCCTCGTTCGCCCGCTACGACGCGGTGGTGCAGTCACCGAACGTGCAGCAGGCGGCGTTCGGCCAGGAGCTGCGGGAGCCGGTGGACGAGGCCGTCGTGGAGCGCGTGCTCGCGGTGGAGGGCGTCGCCGACGCGGCGGGTGTGGTCGAGTCGGCGTCGGTGCACGTGTTCGGGCACCGAGGTGGGCTGCCGAACCGCCGTCCACCGACCGTGGTGCTCAACTGGACCGGCGGTCCGCTGCAGCGCGGGGCGATCGTCGAGGGGCGGCCACCGGAGGCCGACGGCGAGGCCGTCCTCGACGTGGGCACCGCCGGGGAGGTCGGCTACCGGGTGGGACGACCCCTGACCGTCATCGGTCCGGACGGCCGGGAGACCTTCACCCTCGTCGGCCTGATGCGGTCGGGCACGGCGGAGCCCCGGTCGGACCCGCCGACGGTCCTGCTCACCACCGCGGTCGCGCAGCGCTTCGCGCAGGTGCCCGGGGCCTACAGCTACGTCGCGGTGTCCTCGGACGGCTCGCTCCCCGGTCCGGTCCTGGAGGACCGCATCCGGGACCGGGTCCCGGACCTCGAGGTCGTGGGCGGCGACGCGTACGCCCGGCAACGTGCCCGGTCGCTCGCCTGGTACGCGGACCTCACCGCCGGGTTCGTCGCGGTGTTCGGCGTCATCGCGGTGGTCGTCGCCTGGTTCGTGGTCCACAACACCTTCTCGATCCTCGTCACCCAGCAGGCGCGCGAGCACGCGCTCATGCGGGCGGTCGGCGCCCTGCGGCGCCAGGTCGTCCTGCGCACCCTGGCCGAGGCGGTGGGGCTCGGGCTCGTCGCGTCGCTCGTCGGGTTCGCGGGCGGGGTCGCGCTGGCGACGGTCGTGACCTCGTTCGTCGGGCGCTTCTTCTCGGTCCCGCCCGGACGGCCGCCGGTGTCGCCGGCCAGCGCGCTCGTCGCCGTGGCGGTGGGGGTGGCGGTGACGGTCGTCGCGGCGCTGGTGCCGGCGTGGCGCTCGAGCGCGGTGCCGCCGGCGGCGATCATCGACGAGCCCGACGAACCTCCCGCCCTCGGCGGAGGCCGCCGGGCCTGGTGGGCCGTCGCCGCGGCCACCTCGGGCGTCGCGGCGATCGCGACGGGGTGGCTGGGGGCGGTCGACCGTCCGTTGCTGCCCGTCGGCGTGGGTGCCGCGCTGGTCGCCCTCGGCGCGGCCGGGCTGGCACCGGTGGCGGTCGCCCCGGTGACCCGGGTGCTCGCGCTCCCGTTCGCCGCGGCAGGCGCGCTCGGTGCCCGGCTCGCCGCGGACCACGCCGGCCGGAACCCCAGGCGCACCGCGGTGGCCGCGCTGTCGCTCACCATCGGCGTGGCGCTCGTCGTCCTGGTCGCGGTCCTCGCGAACTCCGTGCGGGCGAGCACCGAGATCGCCGTGGAGCAGCGGGTGAGGGCCGACTACGTGATCCGCACGTCCAGCTTCGCGACCGGCGTCGGGGTCACCGACGCCCAACGGGAGCAGGTCGCGGGGATCGACGGCGTCGAGACGGTGAGCCCGGTGCGGCTCGGGCCGGTGAGGATCGTGGACCGCGACGCCGCGGCGGGACCGGACGGTGCCACTGGCACCCCCGACGGCCCCCAGGGACCTCCGGACGGCGCGGACCTGCTCGCGCTCGGCATCGACCCTGCCACCTTCCCCGAGGTGGTCGAGGTCGGCGCGGTCCACGGCTCGCTGGCACGCGTCGGCGACGGGGCCTTCGCCGCGACCGCCTCCGTCGCGGACGCACGCGGGTGGTCGCTCGGGGACCGCGTCCGGTTCCACTTCCCCCGCGGCGGCGCACGGGACCTGGAGCTGGTCGCCACGGTCGAGCACGACTTCGCCCAGGCCGGGCTCCTCCTGGACCGGTCGACGTTCGAGGCGCACCTGCTGCCGACCTTCAACTACGACGCCGTCGTGCTCGTGCGGGCCGACCCCGGCGCGCAGGTCCGCGGCGACCGGGTCCGGGCCGAGCTCGAGTCGGTGGTGGAGGGGTACCCGAACCTCGCCGTGGAGGACCTGCCGGAGTACGTCGAGTCGCGCACCGCGCCGCTGGAGACGCTGCTGGCGGTCGTCTACGGCCTGCTCGGCCTCGCGGTCGTCGTCGCCCTCACCGGGATCGCGAACACGTTGTCGCTGTCGATCCTCGAGCGGCGCCGCGAGCTGGGGATCATGCGGGCCCTCGGCATGACCCGTGGCCAGGTGCGTCGGATGGTCGTCGGCGAGTCCGCGCTCGTCGCGGCGTTCGGCACCGCGCTGGGCCTCCTGCTCGGCCTCGCGCTGTCGCTGCCGCTCGTCCGGGCCCTCGGGGCGGGCTCCGTCGCGCCGCTCGACTTCCACCCGCCGCCCGGGCTCCTCGTCGTCATCGCAGTGGTGGGGGTCCTCTCCGGCGTGCTCGCCGCGATCCCCCTGGCGTGGTACGTGTCCAGGGGTGAGACCCTCGACGCGCTCCGCTCCGTCTGAGCAGGCCGTGGGAGGAAGCGCGGGCGGCGTCCCGTACGCTGCACACCCGATGGGGGCGAGCGGGGCAGGACGCAGCTACGACGAGGACACCGTCGAGGGCTTCGGGTTCGAGTGGTCGGTCTACGACCAGGAGGACCGCGACCCCGAGTCGATCCAGCGCTCGTTCGACCGCTACTTCTCCTCGTTCCCATGGGACGACCTTCCCGCGGGTGCGACGGGTCTCGACGTCGGGTGCGGCAGCGGCCGGTGGTCCGACCGGGTGCGCGCCCGCGGGTACGAAGTGGTCGCGCTCGACGCGGCACGCTCCGCGCTCGAGGTCGCGGCGCGCCGCCTCCCGCCGGGCTCGCTGCTCCAGGGCAGCGCCGTGGAGCTCCCGCTCGCCGACGACTCGGTCGACTTCGCGTTCTCGCTCGGCGTGCTGCACCACCTGCCCGACACCGAGGGTGCGCTGCGCGACATCCGCCGCGTGCTGCGGCCGGGCGCGCCGTTCCTCGTGTACCTCTACTACTCGTTCGACAACCGGCCGGGCTGGTTCCGGGCGCTCTGGCGCGCCAGCGACGCCGGTCGCCGGGTGATCGCCCGCCTGCCCCACCGCCCCCGCCTCCTCGTCACCCGGTTCATCGCCGCGACCGTGTACTGGCCGCTCGCCCGGCTCGCGAAGGTGCTCGAGCGCTCCGGGCGCGACGTCGGCAGGGTGCCGCTGTCGAGCTATCGGGACCAGCCCTTCTACGTCATGCAGACCGACGCCCTCGACCGGTTCGGCACCCGCCTGGAGAAGCGCTACAGCAGGGCCGAGATCGACGCGATGCTGCGCACCGCGGGGTTCTCGGACGTGCGCTTCAACGAGGACTGGCCGTTCTGGTGCGCGGTCGCGACCGCGTGAGCGCTCACTGACATGTGCGGCATCGCCGGCCTCCTCGCGCCGAGGGCGAACCGGTCGGTCGACGGGACGGAGCGGCTGCTCGCCCGGATGACCGAGCCGATGACCTGGCGCGGGCCGGATGACTCGGGCGCCTGGTGCGATCCCGGCGCCGGCATCGGGCTCGGGCACCGCCGCCTCTCGGTCCTCGACCTCTCCCACCACGGTGCCCAGCCGATGCACTCCGCGGACGGCAGGTGGGTGCTCACCTACAACGGCGAGATCTACGACCACCGGGAGCTCGCCGAGGACCTGCGGGCCGCGGGCGTGGAACTGCGTGGGCACTCCGACACCGAGGTCCTCCTCGAGGCGATCGCCCTGTGGGGCCCGGACGCGACCCTCGCCCGCATCGACGGCATGTTCGCCCTCGGCGTGTGGGACCGGCGCGAGCGCCGGCTGCACCTCGCCCGGGACCGGATGGGGGAGAAGCCGCTCTACTACGGCCGGCTCGGCACCGGTGAGGTCGTGTTCGCCTCGGTCCTCGACGCGATCGCCGCGCACCCCGACTTCGACCGGCGGGTCGACCGCGACGCGCTCGCGCTCTACTTCCGCCACAAGTACGTGCCGGCGCCGTGGACGATCTACTCGGGCATCCGCAAGCTCGAGCCCGGGCACACGGTCGTGGTCGAGGCCGACGGATCGATCGGCACCCCCAGCCCCTACTGGTCGTACCTGGAGGTGGTCTCGAAGGGGACGACCTTCACGGGGTCGCCGCAGGAGGCGGTGGACGAGCTGGACCGGTTGCTGCGCCGCTCCGTGCGCCGGCGGCTCGTCGCCGACGTGCCCGTCGGCGCGTTCCTCTCCGGTGGGATCGACAGCTCCACCGTCGTCGCGATCGCCCAGCAGGAGTCGGCGCGACCGGTGCGGACCTTCACGATCGGCTCGGAGTCCGCCGACTACGACGAGTCCGACGACGCCCGGAGCGTCGCGTCGCACCTGGGCACCGACCACACCGAGCTGGTGGTGTCCGAACGCGACGCGCAGGCGGTGGTGGAACGGCTGGGCGCGATCTACGACGAGCCGTTCGCCGACTCGTCACAGGTGCCCACCCGCCTGGTGAGCGAGCTGGCACGCCGCAGCGTCACCGTCGCGCTCTCCGGCGACGGCGGCGACGAGCTGTTCGCCGGGTACAACCGCTACGTGTGGGTGCCGGCCATCTGGCGGCAGCTCGCGCGGGTGCCGCTGCCGGCGCGGCGGGCCGCGGCGAACCTCGGCGCGGCGGTGCCGGTCGGGGCGTGGGACGCGGTGGCACGGCTGTTGCCCGAGCGGCGCCGCCCCCGGATGCTCGGGCTCAAGGTCGCGAAGGTGCTCGGCGTCGCCGACGCCGGTGACGAGTACGAGGTGTACCACCGCCTGGTGAGCCACTGGCAGCGTCCCGAGCAGCTCGTGCCGGGGGCGGTGGAGCCCCCGACGCTGCACACCGACCCGACGCGGTGGCCGCAGACCGCGGGGATCGTGGAGCACATGGCCGCGCTCGACGCGGTGACCTACCTCCCCGACGACGTGCTCGCGAAGGTGGACCGGGCGACGATGTCGGTGTCGCTCGAGGCGCGCGTGCCGCTGCTCGACCGCGACCTCGTCGAGTTCGCGGCAGGGCTCCCCCTCGGGATGAAGATCCGCGACGGCGTGTCGAAGTGGCCGCTGCGCGAGCTGCTCGCCCGCTACGTGCCCCGGTCGGTGTTCGAGCGCCCCAAGTCGGGCTTCGGCGTGCCGATCGAGGACTGGATCCGCGGCCCGCTGCGGCCGTGGGCCGAGGCGCACCTCCTTGGGGACGCGACGCGCGCCTTCCTCGACGTCGACCTCGTCCGGCGCACCTGGGAGGCGCACCTGCGCGGCCGCGCCAACCACGCGTACGAGCTGTGGGACGTGCTCATGTTCTCGGTCTGGGCCGAGCACCGCGGCCTGCGCTGAGCGCCACGCCCGCGGCTCAGCCCTCCGAGCCGACCATCGAGCGGAAGAACTCCGAGCGTTCGGCGACCTCTTCGGGCGTGGCGTCCACCTCGAGGGCGCCGTCGCGCAGCACGAGGATGCGGTTGCAGGACCGCAGCGTCGAGTAGCGGTGCGCGACCACGACCACGACCCGCCCCTCCGGCAGCTCCGTCAGCGTCTGGCGGATGGCGTTCTCGGAGACCGCGTCCAGCGCGCTGGTCGGCTCGTCGAGGATGAGGATCTCCGGGTCGCCGGCCAGCGCCCTCGCGATGGTGAGCCGCTGGCGCTGCCCTCCCGAGAGCGCCCGGTCGTCGGGCCCCAGCCGGGTGTGGATCCCGTCGGGGAGCGCCTCGATCTCGCTCTCGAGGTGGGCCTGCTTGAGCGCGGCGCGGATGCGGTCCTCGGGCAGGCCACGGTAGAGGTCGACGTTGTCGGCGACGGTGCCCCTGATGAGCACGGCCTGCTGCGGCACGAACGCGACCCTCGACGCGAACTCGTCCGGGTCGACCTCGTCGATCGGCACGCCCCCGCACGTGATCGCGCCGCCCGTGGGCCGGCGGAGGCGCAGCAGCAGCTCGACCAGCGTCGACTTGCCCGCGCCGGAGGGGCCGACGACGCCGACCAGCTCGCCCTCGTCCAGGGTCAGGTCGATGCCGCGCAGGACGTCCTCCCGCCCGTCGTAGCTGAAGCTGACCCGGTCGAGCCGCACGGGGGTCAGGGTGTCGGGGCGGGCCCGGCCGAAGGTCCGGGTCTGCTGCTGCAGCTGGTCGATGAGCTCGCGCAGCGCCACCGTGTAGGAGCCGAACTCGATGACGCGCTGGTTGCCGGTGACCAGCAGCTGCGCGGACGACATGGAGCGCATCATGAGCAGCACCACCGCGCCGACCGCCGCGAGGTCGAGGGTGGTGGGGGCGTTGACGATCAGCAGGAGGCTGAGGACCGCTCCGCCGAGGAGGAGCCCCTGGTACAGCTGCGGGATCGTCTCGGTCAGGAACCGGAGCCGGCGGAACCGCCCGGCGCCCTCGCGGGTGTCGTCGGTGGCCCGCTCGAGCACGCGGTCGCGCACCCTGAACACGGTGATCTCGCGGTGCAGCGACTCGATCTCGGTGAGCTCGTGGCTCACCGTCCTCGCGCCGTCGCTGAACGAGGCGGCAGCCGTGCGGCTGCGTGCGCGGATGGGGCGCATCGCCAGCAGGAGCAGCACCCCGATCCCCGCGATGGCGAGGGTCGCGAGGGGGTTCACCACCAGCGACATCCCGATGAAGGCCAGGAGCCCGAACAGGCTGGTGGCCACCAGGCCGAAGGCGGTGGCCATGTCGCCGGTGAAGCGGCCGTGGCTCGTCGCCACCGCGGCGAGGTCGCCCGCCGGCAGCGCGGCCCGGGCCTCGTGCGAGGTGCCGAGGTAGGCGTCGAGCAGCGAGTGCTGCGCCCGCTCGAGCACCGTCGCCGAGAACCGCGACGCGGTGCGCACGGCCACCAGCGACATGGCGATGCGCACGACGACGAGCCCCAGCGCGAGGAGCACGGCGTCGGTCCGGGGGAGGACCCGGCCGAGCAGCTCGAGGTGGTCGGCCTCGCGGATGAGGCTGTCGGCGGTCATCGTGACGATGACGAGCACGCCGGCCTCCGCGACGCTGCCGACGAACGCGGCGAGCCCCACGAACGCCATCCGCTGGTTGGCGTGCGGCGGCGCGAAGGGTCGGAGGTGCTGCCAGTACTCCGCAGAAATCCCCCGGCTCATCGGTGCGCGCCCCTCGGATCGTCCCGCACGGAGGGTACCGCCGGGGCCTCCCCGACCGGCAATGGGCCAGCGTCGGGCCGAATGGCGTTCGACGGGTGCGGTCGTAGACTTCCGGCCGGAATGGGGGAACTCGTCCGGGTGAAGGCGCGCGCTGCTGGTTGGATGCACGACGACGGCGGCGTCGTGGTGGCGGGCGTGGTGCTCATCGGCGTGCTCCTCGGGGCGGCGGCGCTCCTCCTCGACCGCATCACCCTGGACATGTGGTCCGCCGCGGGCGTGGCGGTCCTGCTCGTCGTCGCCTCGGTGCCGCTGTTCCGGTGGATCGCGGCCAAGGAGGCCGACCCGTGGCTGGGCCGGGTGCTCCTGTGGGCGCTGCTCGCGAGCCTGGCCTTCAGCGCGCTGCGGTACGTGTTCGTGTTCGTGATCTACGACGGCGGTGACGCGGCCGTGTACCACGAGGCCGGTCGGACCTTCGTCGAGCACCTGCGCTCCGGTCGGCCGCTGCACCCCATCCCGGTCATCGAGCCGTACCCGGTCGAGACCCAGCGGGTCGGCGACATCACCGGGATCGTGTACACGCTGAGCCGCCCCAGCATCCACGTCGGGTTCGTCGTCTTCGCCTACGTCTGCTTCCTCGGGAAGGTCCTGATGGTCCGGGCCTTCAGGGCCGCGGTGCCGGAGGGCGACCACCGCAGGTTCACCCTGCTGGTCCTCTTCCTGCCGTCGCTGCTGTTCTGGCCGGCCTCGATCGGCAAGGAGGCGGTGATGATGGCCTGCCTGGGCCTCATCACCTACGGCGGGGCGCTCCTCCTCGCGCCGGCACCCAAGCTCCGCGGGCTGCTCTTCTTCGTCGGCGGCGCGGCCGTCGTGCTGCTGGTGCGCCCCCACATCGCGATCATGTCGATCCTGTCGTTCGGGCTCGCGATCGCGGTCGGCACGCTCGGCCGTCGCGGCGGCGAGGGGAGCTCGACGCGGGCGAGGGTGCTCCGCCTCCTCGGCCTCGCGCTCGTGGTCGGGCTCGGGGTGGTCGGCAGCGCCCGGCTCGCCCAGCAGTTCGAGTCGTTCGCCGAGGACGGCACCGGCGCGGCGCTGGCGGGCGCGATGCAGCAGTCCGCGATCGGCGAGTCGGAGTTCACCCCGGTCACCGTGACCTCGCCGCTCGACCTGCCCGGCGGCATCGTGTCGGTGCTCCTGCGGCCGTTCCCCTTCGAGGCGGGCAGCGTCGCCGAGCTGGTCGCGTCGGCGGAGGGCGTGCTCCTGCTGGCGATCCTGCTCCTGTCGTGGCGCCGGCTCGCACGCTTCCCCCGCCTGGCGCTGCAGCGCCCGTTCCTGGTGTTCATGGCCGGCTACGTCGTGCTGTTCGCGATCGGGTTCTCGTTCATCGCGAACTTCGGGATCCTGTCCCGCCAGAGGGTGCTGGTCCTTCCCGCCGTCCTGATGCTGGCGGCGCTCCCGATCGCCGGCCGTCGGACCGCCCCGGAGCGGGGCGTGCAGGTCGGCGAACCTGCGCCAGCCACTACCCTGTGACCTCGGTCCGGAGCGTGGGGGAACGTTGTCGTCGATGACGAAGGTGCGAGCGGTGGTGCGGCGGCGTTGGCCGCTCGTGGCTGCGACGACCGTGTTGGGGCTGCTGGCGGGCATCGCGTCGGGCCTGCTGGCCTCCGGGGACGACGTCGAACGCTTCGAGGTCGAGCAGGTCCTCGTCGCGAACACCACGGGGACCGAGCCGGTGAACGTCCCCCAGGACGCGCTGCGCATCACCCGCGGGGAGGTGGTCGACATCGCCGCGGACGCGCTCGGCCAGCCGGGCCGGAGGGACGAGCTCGCGCGCCTCGTCGAGGTCACCCCCGAGCCCGACTCCGGTTCGATCGTCGTGAAGGTCGTGGACGACGACCCGGAGTTCGCGTCGTCGGTCGTGCAGGCGTTCTCGAACGCGTTCCTCCAGGTCATCAACTCCGAGCTCCGGGGGGACGACGCCCGTCGGCGCGACCAGCTCGCCGAGCGGGTCGAGGTGGCCGCACGCGAGGTCGAGGCGTTCGACCAGCAGTTCCCCTTCATCAGCCGGACCGACGTCCCACCCCCGCAGACGCCCAACATCGACGCCCTCGTCGCCGAGCGGCGTCGCCTCACGGACGCGCAGTCCGCCGCCGAGCAGGCCCTGCAGGACTTCGAGCTGAGCCTCAGCCAGCGCGAGCCCTACACGACCCTCGGCCCGGAGAACCCCCGACCGGTGGCCTCGCTGGTGGCCGTCCCGAGCTCGACGCCCGTGCGTGCCGTCCTGCTCGGCGGGGTCGGGCTGCTGCTCGGCGCGGCGCTGGTGGTGCTGGTCGAGCGGCTCAACCGGCGCATCGACACCCGCGAGGAGCTCGCGTCGCTCGTCAAGGTGCCGATCATCGCCGAGATCGGCCAGCTCGCCGAGGACAAGCTGCCGAAGGACGACCGGGGCTGCCTCACGCTGGAGGGCGTGTGGTCCGAGCAGTACCGGCGCGTCCGGTCGGCCATCCAGTTCGTGCAGGCCGACGCGGACGGCGGCCCGGACGGCGGGCCGACGAGCGCCCAGCAGCCGGGGGCGGTGATCTCGCGCCACGCGCGGGGCCGGGTGCCGCAGGTGTTCATGTTCGTGTCCGCCCTGCCCGGCGAGGGCAAGTCCACCTCGACGGTGCTGACCGCGATGGCGCTCGCGGAGACCGGCGCCGAGACCCTCATCGTGAACGCCGACTTCCGCCGGCCGACGGTGGAGCGCTACCTGGGCGCCCGGTCCTCACCGAGCCTCGCCGACCTGGCGGAGCTGCGTCCCGACCGGCCCGCGGTCGACGACGTCGTGCAGCACACCGGGATCGACTACCTGTGGCTCGCCGCCGCGGGCCCGCCGACCATCGAGGTCGAGGGGCGGCTGAACGCCGCACGGGAGTTCGCCACCGAGGCAGCACGTCGCGGCGGCACCGTGCTCATCGACTCGAGCCCGCTGCGCGCGACGAACGACGCGATCGACCTGCTGCCCATCGTCGACGAGGTCATCCTCGTGGTGCGCGCGGGCCAGTCCACCTCGAAGTCCCTCGAGGAGACCCTCGCGCTGCTCGACATGCACCACGCCCCGGTGTTGGGCGTGGTGCTCGTGGGCACCTCCTCGGGGAGCGACATGTACCGCTACTACGGCGCCTACGTCGACGAGGCCGTGGAGGCCGACCGGGGCCGGCGGCGCCGTGGGACCCCCGTCCGGGGTGCACGGCCGGCAGCGCGCCCCGCGCCGCGACCCGCACCCACCCCGCACGGGCCGTTCACGCCCGGCGCGAACGGACACGATCCGGTCGGCGCCCCGTCGGGTGCGCCCCAACCGGGCGCACACGCGCAGCCGCCGCCGGTGGGCAGCTACGCGAAGCCCCGGCCGCCGGCCGACGCCGGCCACGCGCCCTCGCCCGGCCTCAACGGCCACGACCACCCGGGGGCCTCCGGACACCCGGCGCCGGAGCCCCGCGACGCACCCCCGTTCGCGACGCGGCCGGCCGCCCCGCCGCCGTACCGCGGCCCCGGCGCCAACCCCTTCGCCCCGCGGGGGCGGTGACCGACCGGCCGTCGGCCGGCAGCCGTCGACGGTCGACCCGTGAGGACGCCGGCCCGGTCAGCCGGTCGGGTCAGCGGGCGATGTCCGACAGGGCCGCCGACAGGCCCATCGAGAAGCGGCGGTAGCCGTCGGCGTTGACGTACTGGTGCAGCACCGGTCGGACCCGGGCGCGCCAGCTCGACTCGTCCAGGGTCGCCCGGACCTGGAGGTGGTGCTCCGCCAGGCGCAGGCGCAGGTCGGACTCGCCCGAGTCCAGCCCGGCCGCGGCGAGCCGCTTGTGGATCTCGCGCAGGTGGGCCCGCAGGTACGCGAACCTGCCGGCCTTCTCGACCCTCGGCGCCACGAACTGCCCGAGGCGCAGCGTGGTCTGCGGGAACAGGCGGCGCAGCTCCAGCCCGGGGATCCCGATCTGCTGGGCCGGGTGGATCCGGTACTGGACCAGGCGCTCGGGGATCGTGATCACCGGCGCGGCCGCGGCCGCCATCAGCGACGTCCAACGGTCGTACATCATCGTCGGCAGGGCGGGGTGCAGCCCCGAGGGGAAGGGCAGCAGCGCCGGGAGGATCTCGGCGCGGATCGCCGCGGTGCAGCCCGAGACGATCTGACGCTTCATCATCTCGCCGAACACGTCGCGCTCCATCGACGCCCACTGCGAGGGCCCGAAGCCCGCGAGGCGCCAGCGCGACCGGCTGAGCGGGGTGCCCTCGATGTCGATGAGCGTCGCGTCGGAGAAGGCCAGCAGCGCGTCGGGCCGACCCACCATGCGCTGCTCCATCACCGCGAGCTTCTCGGGCTCCCAGCGGTCGTCCTGGTCGCAGATCGCGAGGATCGTGCCCGTCGCCCGCCGCATCGCCTCGCCGAACGCCTCGCAGGTGCCGAGGTGCTCACCCGGTGCGATGAGCTCGACCGGGAACGGCGCGGTCCGCTGGAACGAGCGCAGCACGTCGACGGTCTCGTCGAGCGAGCCGTCGTCGACGACGACGAGCTCGTCGGGGAGCCGGGTCTGCGTCGCCAGCGAGTCGAGCTGCTCCTCGATGAAGCGCACCCCGTTGTAGGTGGCGAGCACCACGGAGATCCGCTCCGTCGGCACGCTTCGAGCGGCGATCCCCCGTTGACCCATGCGAGCGCCAGCGTAGCCACGAACCCCCGGTCGGCGTTCGCCTCGCCTGGGCGGGGCCGCCCGCCGGCGGCTTTGGTCCACCGGATCGCCCCTGAGTAGTCTCCGGGCCGATGCCCAATCCGCTCAGCGACTTCCTTCGCGACTACCTGACCGTCGGCATCTTCGTCGGCCTCAGCTTCGTGCTGTTCGGGCTGCTCCTGCTGATCTCCTGGGCCCTGCGGCCCCGGCGGGCGCAGGAGGGCAAGTACGTCAGCTACGAGTCGGGCGCGGACCCCGTCGGCACCACCTGGTCCCAGAGCCAGGTGCGCTACTACATCTTCGCCCTGCTCTTCGTCATGTTCGACGTCGAGGCCCTGTTCATCTTCCCGTGGGCGACCCGCCTCGAGTCCTACGGGGTGTTCGGCCTCATCGAGATGTTCATCTTCATCTTCGTCCTACTGCTGGGCCTCCTGTACGCCTGGCGCAAGGGGGTCCTCAAGTGGGCCTAGGTCTGGTCGAGAGCGGCAAGATGCCCAAGCCGCTCACCGATCTGCTCAACATGTCGCGCAAGTACTCCATCTGGGTGTACCAGTGGGGCCTCGCGTGCTGCGCGATCGAGATGGGCGCCGCCTTCGCGTCGCCCCGCTACGACGTGATGCGGCTGGGGGTGATCCCGCTCCCGGCCGGCCCGCGCCAGACCGACCTGGTCGTCATCTCCGGCACCGTCACCGACAAGATGGCGCCGTCGATCAAGCGGCTCTACGAGCAGATGCCCGACCCCAAGTACGTGATCTCGATGGGATCGTGCGCGAACTGCGGCGGCCCCTACTGGGACAGCTACTCGGTGACCAAGGGCGTCGACCAGATCATCCCCGTCGACGTGTACGTGCCGGGCTGCCCGCCGAGACCGGAGGCGCTGCTCGAGGGCATCGTCCTGCTCCAGGAGCGGATCCGGCGCGAGGACATGCCGGCACGCTGGCGGGGTGAGGCGGTCCGCGAGCCCATCGTGGTGGAGTGATCGACGATGACTGACGAGACCAGCACGGCGCCGGCCGACGACGCCGCGGTCGAGGAGGAGGTCGAGCGCGACGAGCTGCGGGAGGAGCTGCTCGCCTCGTTCACCGACGCCCTCGGCGACTCGCTGGTCGGCTCGCACATCCTGCCGGGCAAGGACCTGTGGATCCGCGTCCACCCCGAGGCCTGGCGCGAGGCCGCGGAGGTCGCCCGCAACCGCCTCGGTGCCCGCTACTTCTGCTTCCTGTCGGCCATCGACTGGATGCCGTCGCCCTTCGGTCGGTCCCTCGACTCCGAGGTCGACAAGCAGCTCGCCGGTGAGGAGGGCCCCGCCGAGGAGCCGGTCATCGAGCAGGGCTACGCCGGCGGCGAGACGCGCTTCCAGGTCTTCGCCCGGGTCGCCCGGGTCGGCGAGCCGAACCGCTTCTGGGGCGTCACGCTCAAGGCCGACGTCCCCGACGACACGATGGCCGCGCACTCCTGGACCGAGGTGTACGCGGGCGCCGACTGGCACGAGCGGGAGGCCTGGGAGATGTTCGGCATCACCTTCGTCGGCCACCCCGGCCTGCGGCACATCTACCTGCCGAGCGAGTTCGAGGGCCACCCGCTGCGCAAGGACTACCCGCTGGTGTCGCGCATGGTGAAGCCCTGGCCCGGCATCGTGGACGTGGAGCAGTTCCCCGGCGAGGACGACGAGGGCGACGGCTCCGACAGCGAGGGGAGCGGCTCATGACCGCGGTCACCGATCGCCAGAAGCTCCAGTACATCGCCGCGAAGGCCGCGGACGCACGGGTCAACGTCGAGCTCGAGACCGAGGGCATGACCCTCAACATCGGCCCCCAGCACCCGGCGACCCACGGCACGCTGCGCATCGTCGCCCGCCTCGACGGCGAGCAGGTGATCTCCGCCGAGCCCGTCGCCGGCTACATGCACCGCGGCTACGAGAAGCTCAGCGAGGTCCGCACCTACCCGCAGGTCACCACGCTGGTGAACCGCATCGACTGGCTCGGCAGCTTCGCGAACGAGGTGCCGTTCATCCTCGCCGCCGAGCAGCTCATGGGCATCGAGGCGCCGCCTCGCGCCCAGTGGATCCGCACGCTGCTGTTCGAGATGTCACGGATCGCGAACCTGGTGCTGTTCCTCGGCGACATGGGCGTGCAGCTCGGCGCGGTGACGCCGACCTTCTACGCCTTCCGCGACCGCGAGTTCGTGCTGAACCAGATCGAGCGGGTGACCGGCGGCCGGTTCCACCCGAACTTCGACCGGATCGGCGGGCTCAAGGACGACCTGCCCAAGGGCTGGATCGCGGACACCAAGGCCGTGATGGAGAAGGTCCGGGAGTTCTGCGACGAGATCGAGGAGCTCTTCATGAACGCCGAGATCTTCGCGGAGCGCACCCGCGGGATCGGCGTGATCCCCCCGGACGTCGCCATGCAGTACGGCGTGTCCGGCTCCAACGCCCGGGCGTCGGGGATCGACTGGGACCTGCGCCGCGACGCCCCGATCGGCCTCGTGTACCCGGAGCTGGACTGGAAGGTCTGGACCCACCCCGACGGTGACTCGTTCGCCCGGTTCTGGGTGCGCCTCCAGGAGGTCCGCGAGGCCACCAGGATGATCGACCAGATCTGCGACGGGCTGCCGAGCGGGCCGATCATGGCGAAGGTGCCCCGCATCATCAAGGTGCCCGAGGGCGAGGCCTGGATCTCGACCGAGAACCCCCTCGGCGAGATGGGCTACTACGTCGTGTCGAAGGGCGACCTGACGCCCTTCCGCCTCAAGATCCGCTCCGCGAGCTTCAACAACGTGTCCATCACGCCGTGGCTGCTGCGCGGCGTGTACGTGCCGGACATCATCACGATCCTCGCGTCCCTCTACTTCATCCTGGGGGACATCGACCGATGACCCCCACGATCCTCGGGTTGGAGCTCGCCTACTGGCAGGAGACGACGATCCGCGTCCTGCTGGGCCTGGCCGCGCTGCTGCTGCTGACCGGTGGCGTCGTCTACCTCTACCTGTTCAAGTTCGTCAGCTTCATGCAGAGCCGACTCGGCCCGATGGAGGCCGGCCCGTACGGCTCGCTGCAGCTGCTCGCCGAGGTCGGCAAGTGGCTGCAGAAGGAGGACATCACCACCGAGAACGCCGACAAGACGGTGTTCCGCCTGGCGCCCGCCATCGTGCTGGCGTCCACGTTCGTGATGTTCGCGGTGATCCCGGCCGGGCCGTCCGCGGTGATCGCGGACCTCGGCACCGGCATCTACTTCGTGCTCGCGATGTCGGGCCTGTCGGTGGTCGGCATCCTCATGGCCGGCTGGGCCTCGGCGAACAAGTACGCCCTGCTCGGCGCGCTGCGCGCCGCGGGCCAGCTCATCGCCTACGAGCTGCCGCTCGTGCTCGCCGTGGTCGGTGTCGTCATCTCCGCCGAGAGCCTCAACCTGCAGGACATCGTGCGGGCCCAGTCCGAGGGCGCGATCTTCGGCTGGGACGGGATCGGCAACCCGTTCATCCTCACCCAGATCGTCGGGTTCACGATCTTCCTCATCGCGGTGCAGGCCGAGCTGACCCAGTCGCCGTTCGACATGCCCGTCGCGGAGTCGGAGCTCGTGCACGGCTACCAGGTCGAGTACTCCGGCATCCGCTTCCTCGTCTACTTCATCGCCGAGTTCGCGACGGCGGTCGCGTTCGCGGCGGTCGCCTCGACGCTGTTCCTCGGCGGCTGGGCGCTCCCCGCGAGCTGGGGCCTCGGCGACGGCGTCATGCACGTCGTCGGACCGCTGGTGGTCTCCGCCAAGGCCGTGCTGCTCGTCGGCGTCGTCTTCTGGGTCCGGTTCACCCTTCCCCGCTTCCGCGAGGACCAGCTCCAGGCGCTCGCCTGGAAGTTCCTGATCCCGATCTCGCTCGCCAACATCGTGGTCACCGGCGTGCTGAAGGTGGTGTTCTGATGGCGAAGCCGCAGCTGCCCGGGATCGTCAAGGGTCTCGGCATCACGCTCAAGACGGCGTTCGAGACGATGTTCCCGGACGGCCCGCTGCGCCCGCCCGCCCCCTCGAAGGGTGCGGCCACCGTGCAGTACCCGCACGAGAAGGAGGAGCCCGCACCGCGGGCCCGGGGCGTCATCGCCCTCAAGGAGGAGAACTGCACGGCGTGCATGCTGTGCGCCCGTGAGTGCCCCGACTGGTGCATCTACATCGAGGCGCACAAGACCCTCGCGCCGCCGCGGCGCGCGGGTGGCAAGCCCCGCTCGGTCAACGCCCTCGACCGCTTCGACATCGACTTCTCGCTGTGCATGTACTGCGGGATCTGCGTCGAGGTCTGCCCGTTCGAGGCGCTCTTCTGGAGCCCCGAGTACGAGTACTCCGAGGTGCGCATCCAGGACCTGCTGCACGACAAGTCGCGCCTGGACCAGTGGATGCACACGGTGCCGGACTTCGAGCCGCTCGAGCCCGGGTCCGAGGTGAAGGTCAAGAAGGTCCCGCGGTGATCCAGCTGCTCGCGCAGGCCGGTCAGCCGGCCACCACCTTCGACGTGCCCGCCAACGTGGTGTTCGCCGTCACCGCCGTCGCGATGGTGCTGGCGGCACTGCGCATGGTGACGACGCGCAACATCGTCCACGCGGCGCTGTGGCTGGTGATCGTCCTCGGCGGCGTCGGCCTCAACTACCTGCTGCTGCAGGCGGAGTTCGTCGCGATCACCCAGTTCCTCGTCTACCTCGGCGCCATCGTCGTGCTGTTCCTGTTCGGCATCATGCTGACCCGGGCGCCGCTGGGCGTCTCCGACGACCTCGACAACGTGCGCCACCGCCCGCTCGGCGCGATCGTCGGCGTCGGCCTGCTGCTGGTGTTCGGCTACTCGCTCATCGAGACCTTCGGCGGCGAGGAGCTCACCTTCGCCGCCTACGAGCGCGCGGCCGAGGCCAACACCAACGGCCGCACCCAGGTGGTGGCGGACACGATCTTCGGTGACTACCTCGTGCCGTTCGAGATGGTCTCCGTCCTCCTGCTCGCCGCCCTGATCGGGGCCATCGTCCTGGCCCGACGGGACTGAGGGGGCACCGATGCTGCTGAACCAGTTCCTCCTGCTGTCCGCGATCCTGTTCTCGATCGGCGTGTACGGCGTGATCGTCCGCCGCAACGGCGTGCTCGTGCTGATGTCGATCGAGCTGATCCTCAACGCGGTCAACATCAACTTCGTCGCGTTCAGCACCTACTGGGGCCCCTCGGGCCAGGTGTTCGCGCTGTTCGCCATCGCGATCGCGGCGGCCGAGGTGGGCGTCGGCCTGGCCATCGTGCTGCTGATCTACCGGAACCGCCGCTCGATCAACGTCGACGAGCTGGACGAGCTCAAGGGGTGATGGGCATGTGGTTCCTCGACAACGTCTGGATCCTGCCTGCCCTGATGGGCCTGTCGTTCCTGTCGATCCTGCTGTTCGGCAAGCGCTTCCCCCGCAAGGGCCACGAGATCGGGATCTTCTTCGTCGCGATCGCCTTCGTGCTGTCGCTGTTCACCGCGGGGAGCTGGATCTCGCGGGTCAACGACGACGGCCACCACGCGGCGTTCGCGGACGTCCCCGCCCACTGCTCGGGCGTCGCCGCGCACCACGAGGCGGCTGCGGCCGGCGGCGAGCACGCCGCCGCGGCTGATGACGGGCACGGCGCCGCGACCCGCCCGGTGGTCAACTGCGCCACCTGGTTCGACAGCGGCCAGGGCTCGGTCACGATCGGCACGATGGTCGACGGCCAGTCCGTGATGATGCTCGTCGTCGTCACCCTGATCTCGCTGCTGGTCCACATCTTCAGCACCGACTACGTGCACGGCGACCGGCGCTACACGCACTACTTCGCGTTCCTCAGCCTCTTCACCGCGTCGATGCTGTTCTTCGTCCTCGCGGAGAACACGCTGCAGATGATCGTGGGCTGGGAGCTCGTCGGCGTCTGCTCGTTCGCGCTGATCGGTCACTGGTGGGAGGAGAAGCCGAACTCCGACGCCGCGCTCAAGGCGTTCCTCACCAACCGCGTCGGCGACGTCGGGCTGCTGATCGGCATGATCATCCTGTACTTCGCCGCCGACCGGTCGTTCTCGGTGCTCGACATCAACGTGCTCGCCGCCTCCGGCGAGATCGGCCGGGGCCTGCTGCTCGCAGCGTCGCTGTGCCTGATCGCCGCGGTGATGTCGAAGTCGGGCCAGTTCATCCTGCACACCTGGCTGCCCGACGCCATGGCGGGCCCGACCCCGGTCTCCGCGCTGATCCACGCCGCGACGATGGTCGTGGCGGGCATCTACATGGTCGCCCGCCTCTACCCGGTGTTCTTCGAGGGCCTCTCGATCTCCGGCTCCTCGATCAACGCGCTCGCCGTGGTCGGTGCGGTCACCGCGCTGTTCGGTGCGCTGCTCGCCTTCGTGCAGAGCGACATCAAGAAGGTGCTCGCCTACTCGACGGTGTCGCAGCTCGGCTTCATGGTGACCTCGCTCGGCATGGGTGCGTGGACCGCGGCGATGTTCCACCTCTTCACCCACGCCTTCTTCAAGGCGTGCCTGTTCCTCGGTGCGGGGTCGCTGAGCCACGCCGCGAACCACAGCTTCGACATGGTCAACGACATGGGCGGCCTCAAGAAGGTCATGCCCATCACGTACCGGACCTACGTCATCGCCACCCTGGCGCTCGCCGGCATCTTCCCCTTCGCCGGGTTCTGGTCGAAGGACGAGATCCTCGCCGGCTCCGGTGCCTTCCCCGGCACCGAGGGCGCCAACGGCACCTACACCCTCATGCTGGTCATGCTGCTGCTCGGTGCGTTCTGCACCGCTGCGTACATGACCCGCACGATCTGGTACGCCTTCGAGGGCGAGTACCGGGGCAAGGGCCACCCGCACGAGTCCGGCCCGCGCATCACCGTGCCCCTGGTGATCCTCGCGGTGTTCGCCGTCATCGCCGGCGTGTTCAACCTGCCGTGGGACGTCCCGGTCATCGGGGCCCACGCCTTCCAGACCTACGTCGAGCCGATCGGGGCGTACTTCCCGAGCCTGAGCCACGCCGAGTTCCACCCGGTGCTCGCGGTGGTGTCGCTCGTGGTCGCGCTGGCCGGCATCGGCGCCGCGTACCTCTACTACTGGAAGGGCGCGCTGGCCCCGCTGCAGGGCCTCGCCGAGCGCAACCGCCTCGCCGCGTGGGGCAAGAACGTGCTGGTCAACAAGTACTACTTCGACTGGCTGTACACGACCGTCATCACCGGCTTCATCAAGGGCCCCCTCGCCCGGGCGGCGAACTGGACCAACCAGCACATCATCGACGGCATCGTGAACGGCGTCGGCCGCGGTGCTGCCACGACCGGGCGCTGGGTCTACGACAACGTGGACCAGACCGTCGTCGACGGCGCGGTGAACACCTCCGGGGTGACCGCGTCCGCCGCCGGTGGTGTCCTCCGAGTCCTGCAGTCCGGCCGCGTCCAGCAGTACGCCGCGCTGTTCTTCGCAGCGGTCGCCGTGCTGACCGGTGTGTTCGTGGTGGTGATCGGCTGATGGCCACGACCGATCTCGAGCTGAGTAGGGAGCACCTCGTCCGATGAACGACTTCCTGACCGACTGGGGCTTGATCCTCGTCACGTTCCTGCCGCTCGCCGGCGCGCTCGTGACGCTGGTGCTTCCCGAGGAGTCCGAGAGCGGCATCAAGCTGGTGAGCCTCCTCACCACGGTCGCCGCCGCCGTCGTCGGCGTCCTGCTGCTGATCGAGTTCGACCACGGTGACTCGGGGACGCTGCAGTTCGTGGTGGACCGCAGCTGGATCGAGCTGATCAACTCCCGGTTCATCCTCGCCATCGACGGGCTGTCGATGCCGCTGATGCTGTTGACCCTCGGCATCATGCCGCTGGTCGTCATCTACAGCTGGAACCACCTGCCGGAGCCGCGCAACCCGAAGGCGTTCTTCGCCCTCATGCTCGTGCTCGAGACCGGCATGGTCGGCTCGTTCGTGGCCCAGGACCTCGTCCTCTTCTTCGTCTTCTTCGAGGTCGTCCTGCTCCCGATGTACTTCCTCATCGGCGTGTGGGGCGGCGAGCGGCGCCAGTACGCCTCGATCAAGTTCTTCCTCTACACCCTGTTCGGCTCCGCCTTCCTGATGGTGGCGTTCCTCGCGGTGTACTTCCTGTCGAAGAACCCGGTCACCGGCGAGGCGCTGCGCACCTTCGACATGCGCGCCCTGTCCAGCGTCGGCGGGGCGGGCATCGCCCGCACCACCGCGATCCTGATCTTCGGCGGCATGTTCCTCGGGTTCGGCATCAAGGTGCCGATGTTCCCGTTCCACACCTGGCTGCCCGATGCCCACACCGAGGCGCCCACCCAGGGCTCGGTGATCCTGGCGGCCGTGCTCCTGAAGCTCGGCACCTACGGGTTCGTGCGGATCGCGCTGCCGATCCTGCCCGAGGCCGCCCGCTGGTGGGCCCCGATCATCGGCGTGCTCGCCGCCATCGGCATCATCTACGGCGCCCTCGGCTGCCTCGCCCAGACCGACATGAAGCGCCTCATCGCCTTCTCGTCGGTGGCGCACATGGGCTACGTGATGCTCGGCATCGCGACCCTGACCGACTTCGGCATCAACGCCGCGGTGTTCGGCATGGTCGCCCACGGCCTCATCACCGGCATGCTGTTCTTCGTCGCCGGCTCGATGAAGGACCGCTACCACACGCTCGAGATCAAGCGGCTCGGCGGCCTGCTCGTCTCCGCTCCCCGGATGGGCTGGGTGCTCGGCTACGCCTCGATGGCCTCGCTGGGCCTGCCGGGCCTCGCCGGGTTCTGGGGCGAGTTCCCCGCGATCCTCTCCGCCTACAACCCGGCGGAGGGCCTCAGCGTCGGCCTGTTCCGGACCCTGATGGTGGTCGCGGCGATCGGCACGGTGTTCGCCGCCGGCTACCTGCTGTGGATGTTCCAGCGGACCGCCTTCGGCACCCCGAAGGAGGAGTTCGCGAACGACCCCGCCATCACCGACATCTCGCCCGTCGAGTGGATCGCGTGGTTGCCGCTGCTGGTGCTGATCGTCGGCTTCGGGTTCTTCCCGGGGCTGATCTTCGACCTCAGCAGCCCGGCGGTGGGGTCGATCGCCCGAGTGTTCGGAGGCTGACCGGTGCTGGCATCGCTCCTGCAGCTCTTCCCCGATCCGGGCTACCGCACCCCGACGCTCGACTGGCACGCCCTCGCCCCGGAGATCGTGCTCTCCGTGGGTGGGCTGCTGCTGGTCCTGCTCGACGCGATCAAGCTCGACCGGGCGCGGGCGCTGATGCCGGCGGTCGCGAACCTGTCCCTCCTGGGCGCGCTCGTCCCGATCATCACCCTCGCCGTCGACGGCTCGACGCGGGTGCTCTTCGGTGGCTCGTTCGTGGTCGACCCGATGTCGCTGGTCCTCAAGACCCTGTTCCTGCTGTCGGGCTACGTGGTCATCCTGCTGTCGACCAACTACGTCGCCGAGGGCGACTACTGGGAGAGCGAGTACTACACGCTGCTCACCACCTCGATCCTCGGCATGGTCGTGATGTCCTCGGCGCGCGACCTGCTGATGATCTTCGTGGCGCTCGAGCTGCTGTCGATCCCGGCGTACATGCTCGCCGGCTGGCGCAAGGGCGACCAGCGCTCCAACGAGGCCGGCCTCAAGTACTTCCTCATGGGCGTGTTCGCCTCGGCGATCTTCCTGTACGGCATGTCGCTGATCTACGGGGTGGGGCGCTCGACCCGCCTCGACGAGATCGCTGCGAACCTCGACAGCCTCGGCACCACCGGCGTGCCCGCGGTGACCCTGGGGCTGCTGCTCATCCTGATGGGCTTCGCGTTCAAGGTCTCGGCGGTGCCGTTCCACACCTGGGCGCCCGACACCTACGAGGGCGCGCCGACGCCGGTGACCGCCTTCCTGGCGGTCGCGTCCAAGGCGGCCGGGTTCGTCGCGCTCATCCAGCTCGTCTTCTTCGGCTTCCACGTCCGCCCGGACGTGTTCCAGCCGATCTTCTTCATCCTCTCGATCGCGTCGATGACGATCGGCAACCTGATCGCGCTGCGCCAGACGAACCTCGTGCGCATGCTCGCCTACTCCGGGATCGCGCAGGCGGGCTTCATCCTCGCCCCGTTCACGGTGATCGAGACCAACCGCGACCAGGCGCTGTCGTCGATCGTGATCTACCTGGTGATCTACGCGGCGATGAACCTGGGTGCGTTCGGCGTGCTCATCGCGGTGGCCCGCAAGACCCGCTCCGCGGAGATCTCCAGCTTCGGTGGCCTGCTCACCTACATGCCGGGCATGACCTTCGCGATGACGATCTTCCTCGCCGCCCTCGCGGGGATCCCGCCGCTCGCGGGCTGGTACGCGAAGTTCAGCGTGTGGCAGGCGCTGCTCGGTGCCGAGACCGGCATGGGCGTCGCGCTCGCCATCATCGTGGCGCTCAACACGGTGATCGGCGCGTACTACTACCTGAACGTCGCGAAGGCGATGTGGTTCGACCCGGTGCCGGACGGCGACACCACCAAGGTCCGGATCCCGCCGGGGCTCACCGGCGCGATCGTGATCGCGGCGATCGTCACCCTGGTGCTCGGCGTCGTGCCGAACCTCGTGACCGACGTGACCTCGTTCGCCCCCGGCGCCAGCGCCGCGCTCGGCGGCTGACCCCCCGTTCTGTGCACCGGAAGTGCGGGCGCACCCGCAGTTCTGAGGCACAGAAGCGAGCGGTGCGGTGAGCGGGCCCGCGGAGCGAGCGGTGCTCGACCTGGTCGAGCGCTACGGGTCGATCCGTTTCGACGAGTTCGTCGAGGTCGCCCTCTACCACCCCGACGGCGGGTTCTTCACCGGCGGCGGGGGAGCGGGTCGCTCCGGGGCCGACTTCATCACCAGCCCCGAGGTCGGCCCGCTGTACGGCGCGGTCGTCGCCGCGTACCTCGACGCCCGCTGGGACGAGCTCGGCCAGCCCGACCCCTACGTCGTCGTGGACGCCGGCGCGGGCCGTGGGGCGCTGGCGATCTCGCTGCTGACCGCCGAACCCCGGTGCGCCCCTGCGCTGCGGCTCATCCTGGTGGAGCGGTCCGAGGAGCTGCGCGCCCGTCAGGCCGACCACCTGGAGCTGGTCCACCCCTTCGAGGTGCTCGGCCCCTCCACCGACGACGACCGGGACGGGCTCGGGCCACGCACCGAGGGCAGGGGGCCGCTGTGCTGCGCGCTGCCGGACCTCCCCGCCGCCCGCTTCGCCGGAGTCGTCGTCGCGAACGAGCTGCTCGACAACCTGCCGTTCCGCCTCTTCGAGCGGGGTGGGGACGGCTGGCGCGAGGTGCGCGTGTCGGAGGACGCCTCCGGCGGGCTCGCGGAGCTGCTGGTCCCCGCCGACGACGCGGCCGCGGCGCGGCTCGACGAGCTGGTGCCGGAGGCGGCGGCGGGGGCGCGGGTGCCGCTGCAGGCCGCCGCGGTCGACTGGCTCACCGACGCGCTGGCCCTGATCGAGGCGGGTTCGGTGCTGGTCGTCGACTACGCCGCCCCGACCGCGCAGCTCGCGGCACGACCGGTCCGGGAGTGGTTGCGGACCTACCGGGGCCACGAGCGCGGCGGGGATCCGCTCGATGCGCCGGGCAGCCAGGACATCACCTGCGAGGTCGCGCTCGACCAGCTCGCGCGGGTGGCCGAACCGGACGACACCTGCACCCAGGCGGAGTGGCTGCGCCGGTGGGGGATCGACGACCTGGTCGAGGAGGGGCGGCGGCTGTGGGCCGAGCGTGCCCATGCGCCGGACCTCGCGGCGATGAGGGCGCGCAGCCGGGCGGTCGAGGCCGAGGCACTGCTCGACCCGTCGGGCCTCGGTGCGTTCACCGTCGCCGAGTGGCGCCGCTGAGCGGCCCCACGCCCGTCCCGCGCCGCCACTTGCCACACCGTCCCGAAAAACTGGACGTTCTGGCAGGTTGCTTGCACGTCTCTCGCCGCGACCTCCCGCACCGTCCGGAAAAACGGGACGTTCTGGCAGGTTGCCCGGAGCGATCTCGGCGGGCCGGTCCGGGTGGGCGCCCTCAGGCAGCGGAGTGACCCGGGCGGGGTCCGGCCTCTACCATCCGATCGGCGGACGTCCAGTCAGACCAGGGGGGACCATGACCGACGCAGCGGCCGACGAGGCCACCAACATCGGGGACCACTACCGCGAGGACCGCACGTTCCCGCCCTCCGAGGAGTTCCGGAGCCAGGCCACCCTGTCCGATCCCGCGATCTACGAGCGCGCCGCCGCGGACCCCGTCGAGTTCTGGGCCGAGCAGGCCCGCGACCTGCTGACCTGGGACACCGACTTCCACACGCCCCTCGAGTGGAACCTCCCCGACGCCCGCTGGTTCGTCGGCGGCAAGCTCAACGTCTCGTACAACTGCCTGGACCGCCACGTCGAGGCGGGCCTCGGCGACCGGGTCGCCTACCACTGGGAGGGCGAGCCAGGCGACACGCGCACGATCACCTACGCCCAGCTCCTCGACGACGTCCAGCGCTTCGCGAACGTGCTGCGCGACCTCGGCGTGGGCACCGGCGACCGGGTGTGCATCTACATGCCGATGATCCCCGAGACGGTCGTCGCGATGCTCGCCTGCACCCGCATCGGCGCCGCCCACACGCTCGTGTTCGGCGGGTTCAGCCCCGACTCGCTCATCGACCGCATCAACGACGCGTCCGCCGTCGTGGTCGTCACCGCCGACGCCGGCTACCGGCGCGGCAAGCCCTCACCGCTGAAGCCGAACGTGGACGTCGCCGTCGAGAGCTGCCCCAGCGTGCGCAGCGTGGTCGTCGTGGACCGCTGCGGCACCGACGTCGAGATGAAGGACGGCCGTGACCACTGGTGGCACGACCTCGTCGCCGCCGCGGCGCCCGAGTGCGAGCCCGTCCCCGTCGACAGCGAGCACCTCCTCTACCTGCTGTACACCTCGGGCACCACCGCCAAGCCCAAGGGGATCATGCACACCACCGCGGGCTACCTGGTGCAGTGCGCGTGGACGACCCGCCACGTGTTCGACCTGCACCCCGAGCGGGACGTGTTCTGGTGCGCGGCCGACGTCGGCTGGGTGACCGGCCACAGCTACATCGTCTACGGGCCCCTCGCGAACGCCGCGACCTGCGTCATGTACGAGGGCACGCCCGACACCCCGAGGGAGTCGGAGCGGACCGGCGACCCGTCGACCTGGCACAAGGACCGCTTCTGGGACGTCATCGAGCGCTACGGGGTCACCCAGCTCTACACCGCGCCCACCGCGATCCGGACGTTCATGAAGTGGGGGGCCCAGGAGCCGGCGCGCCACGACCTGTCGTCGCTGCGGGTGCTCGGCACCGTCGGCGAGCCCATCAACCCCGAGGCCTGGATGTGGTACCACGAGCACATCGGCGGCGGTCGCTGCCCGATCGTGGACACGTGGTGGCAGACCGAGACCGGCGCGCACATGGTGACGCCGCTGCCGGGCATCACCGCCACCAAGCCCGGCTCCGCGTGCCGAGCGCTGCCGGGCATCTCGGTCGAGGTCGTCGACGACGACGGCCGGCCGGTCGAGCAGGGCGGCGGCTACCTCACGATCACGCAGCCGTGGCCCGCGATGCTCCGCGGCGTGTGGGGGGACCCCCAGCGCTACTACGACACCTACTGGTCGCGCTTCGAGGGCCGGTACTTCGCCGGCGACGGCGCGAAGGTCGACGAGGACGGCTACCTGTGGCTCCTCGGCCGCGTGGACGACGTCATGAACGTGTCCGGGCACCGCATCTCGACCACCGAGGTCGAGTCCGCGCTCGTCGACCACGACGCCGTCGCCGAGGCCGCGGTGGTCGGCGCGACCGACCCGACCACCGGCCAGGCGATCGTCGGCTACGTGATCCTCCGCTCGGGCCACGAGCCCACCGACGAGCTGCGCGAGGAGATCCGCCAGCACGTCGGCACCCGCCTCGGCGCCATCGCCCGGCCCCGCGCGGTGATCATCGTGCCGGACCTGCCCAAGACCCGCTCCGGCAAGATCATGCGCCGGCTGCTGCGCGACGTCGTGGAGGGCCGCGAGCTCGGTGACACCACCACGCTGGCGGACGCCTCGGTCGTCGAGGAGATCCGGAGCAGGGCCTCGGAGTCCTCGGCGAAGGAGGAGTGACCCGGTCGGGGCCGCTCGGGGAGCCGGGTATCCTCCCGGCCGTGCCGAGCACGGACACCACGTACGCGAACTGGTGCTGGCGGGCGGGGCCGGTCGAGCCCGGCCCGACCGTGGTGTTCGACATGGACGGCGTGCTGTCCGACGCGAGCCGCCGTCAGCACTACATCGACTACCCGTTCCCCGACTGGGACGCGTTCTTCCAGGCGTGCGGCGACGACGAGCTCATCGCCGAGGTCGCCCGGCTGCTCGAGGTCATCGACGCCGAGCACCGCATCGTCCTGCTGACCGCCCGCCCCATCCGGGTGCAGCCCCAGACCCTCGCCTGGCTCGACCGGTACCAGCTGCGGTGGGACCTCCTCGTCATGCGCGACCGCGGCGACCACATGGCGGCGCGGCACTACAAGCAGCGCACCGTGGGGCAGCTGCGCGCCGCCGGGTTCGACCTGCGACTCGCCTTCGAGGACGACCCCCGCAACGTGCACATGTTCCACACCGAGGGGGTTCCTTGCATCTACATTCATTCGGGGTACTACGAATGAGCCGACGGTGCAGCGCCGCTCAGGGGGTCACTGAGCGGCGCTTCAGCGCTGGTGGCGCCCCGTGGCCAACGCCGGGACGCGCCCCTCTACCGTTGGTCGCATGGTCCGTGCATCGCTGAGGTCCACACGATGGTGAACAACTTCAAGACGGCGGTCCTGCTGGCGGGCCTCGGCGGCCTGTGCATGTTCATCGGACAGGTGCTCGGCGGGTCCAACGGCTTGATGGTGGGTCTCCTCATCGGCCTCGCGATGGCGGGAGGGTCCTACTGGTTCTCGGACAAGCTCGCGATCGCCTCGGCCCGCGCGGTGGAGGTGGGCCCCGAGCAGATGCCGCAGTACCACGCGATCATGCGCGACCTGAGCATGCGCGCCGGGGTGCCCATGCCCCGCCTCTACGTGTCCCCGAACCCGCAGCCCAACGCGTTCGCCACCGGGCGCAACCCGCAGAACGCGGCGGTGTGCGTCACCGAGGGGCTGCTGCGCTCCCTGTCGTGGGACGAGATCCAGGGCGTGCTCGCCCACGAGCTCGCCCACGTCCGCAACCGCGACATCCTCATCAGCTCCGTCGCCGCCGCGATCGCGATGGGCATCACCTTCGTGGCGAGCATGGCCCGCTGGGCGTTCCTGTTCGGCGGGGTCGGCGGGCGCTCCGACGACGGTGAGAACAACCCGATCGTCGGCCTGCTGATGCTGATCCTCGCCCCGATCGCCGCCGGGCTCATCCAGGCGGCGATCAGCCGCAGCCGCGAGTTCGAGGCCGACGCATCGGCGGCCCGCCTGCTCGGCACCGGCGAGCCCCTCGCCCGGGCGCTCGAGAAGCTCGAGGCCGGCGCCCAGCGCATCCCCGGGCACGTGAACCCGGCCGAGGCCTCCGCCTACATCGTCAACCCGCTGCGGGGCCGCTCGATGGCGCAGATGTTCTCGACGCACCCGGCGGTCGAGGACCGGATCGCCCGCCTCCGCTCCAACGCCTGGGTCTGAGCGCCCCGTTCTGTGTACCGGAACTGAGGGCGCGCCCTCAGTTCCGGTACACAGAACGGGAAAGGCAGAACGGGAAGGGTGGGACGGTCAGTCCCGGAAGTTGCCGAACTGCAGCGGGATGTCGAAGTCGTGCTCCTTGCACGCGGCGATCACCGACTGCAGGTCGTCCCTCTTCTTGCCGGTCACCCGGATCTGGTCGCCCTGGGTCTGCGACTGCACGCCCTTGAGCCCCAGGTCCTTGATGAACCGGTTGATCTCCTTGGCCTTGTCGGAGCTGATGCCGGCGACCAGCGTCGCCACCTGGCGGGCCGTGCCGCCCGAGGCCTCCTCGACCTTGCCGTAGGAGAGCGCCTTCAGCGACACCTTGCGCTTGACCAGCCGCTCCTCGAGCACCTGGCGGAGGGCGGCGAGACGGTCCTCGGTGGCGCAGCGCAGCGTGATGCTCCCGTCGTCCAGCTCGATCGACGGGTTGGTGTTCTTGAAGTCGAACCGGTTCGTCACCTCGCGCATCGCCTGGTCCACGGCGTTGCGCACCTCCTGGTGGTCGACCTCGGAGGTGATGTCGAAGCTCGGCATGTGCGCTCCTCGTGTGCTCGGCCACCCGGGGCCTGGGTTACTCCCCGGTGCCGGGCAACGCTATCGTGAGCGACTCCAAGGGTCGGTGCCCGAGCGGACAAAGGGAGCAGACTGTAAATCTGCCGGCATTGCCTTCGGAGGTTCGAATCCTCCCCGGCCCACTCACAACATGCGCTGCATGACGGTGACGTCCAGCCACCGTCCGAACTTGCGGCCCACCTGGCGTTCGAGGCCCACGACCTCGAACCCGCACGCCCGGTGCAGCGCGATCGACGCCTCGTGGTCGCTCACGATCCGGGCGATCACCGTGTGGAACCCGTGGGCCCGCGCGGTGTCGAGCAGCGCCTCCAGCAGCATCCGGCCCACCCCCTGCCCTTGGGCGCGCTCGTCGACGTAGACCGAGTCCTCGACGGTGGTCGCGTACGCCGGCCGCTCCCGGTAGGGGGAGAGCGCGGCGAAGCCGACGACGGTGCCCGGCGGCACCCCTGGCAGCTCGTCCGCGTCCTCGACGACGGCGACCAGCGCGGCGCGGGCACCGGTGCGGTCCCGCAGCCACGCCTCCTGCTCCTCGAGCGTCCTCGGGGTCAGGTCGAACGTCGCCGTGGACCGCTCCACCACCGGGTTGTAGATCGCCATGACGGCGCGGGCGTCCGAGGTGACGGCGGGCCGGATCAGCACGGTCGGCAACCTACCGCCGCGCGCCGGGCGATCGGCGTTCCCGGCGATCGGAGCGGCCGGGCCGCGGTGGGGTCAGTGCGCGGTGACGGACCGGGCGGTCGGGGTCGGCTCGATCACGCCGATCGCGGCGGTCATCGCCTCGACCCGTGCCCAGGACGCCACGGTCGGCGACTCGGTGAGCAGGATGATCTGCTGGTGCTCCGAGCTCTGCACGAGGATCTCGAGCAGGGCGGGCAGCACGCCGGAGTCGACGTGGGCGAACGGCTCGTCGAGCAGGGCGGGGAAGCTCTCCGAGGTCGAGCCCATGCGGCGCAGCGCCGCCAGCCGGTTGACCACCGCGTGGGCGATCGTCGCGGTGTCCTCCGCGGTGTCGGTCGCGTCCAGCGGACCGGCGGGGCGCACGCTCTGGCGGAGCCGGGCGGCCGTGGCGACCTCGGCGCGGTGCTCCAGCGCCCAGTCGACGTCCACGTCGCCCGCGAGCGCCGACCAGCGCTGGGCGGCGTCGCGGTGCTCCTCGGCGGCGACGATCAGGCGGCGGCGGCTCACGTCGGAGGACAGCAGGCTGTTGACCCGCTGGAGGTGGAAGCCGAGGTACGACTGGGCGCCGGCCTCGGCGAGGGCCTCGTCCTCCTTGGCGCGGGCCCGGTCCATCCGCTTCCAGAAGTGGATCGACACCGCGACCGAGCCGAGCGCGAGCGCGGTGATCGGGGCGACCACCCAGGTGCCGAGCAGCCGCACGAGCGGCACGACGGCGAGCATCAGGATGCCGGCGATCATGAAGGTGAACTTGCGCACCTGCTCGCTCTGGTACTGGGTGCGCTCGAACTCCTCGTGGTGCCGCTCGATCTTCTCGATCACCTCGGCGTCCTCGACGCTGGAGCCGGCCGCGTCGGCCTCGTCCTCGAGGCGGCGCTGCGCGCCGCGCAGTGCCTCGGCGGCGACCCACAGCTGGTCCTGGTCGACCCGTGCGAGCTGCTGGATGAGCTTGTCGCGCTCGGTCGTCTCGGTGAGGTCCCGGGCGCTGAAGCGCATCGTGCGGCGCGCGGTGCGCACGTCGAGCCCGGCGCGGGCCAGCAGGTCGATCTCGCCGGTCGGTCCGGTGAACTGCGAGGTGACGTCGACGCGGCGGTCCACGTCGATCACCCGGTGGGCGGCGCCGTTCGGGCGGAACACGGCGAACCGGTTCCCGTCGTCGGAGACCAGTTCGAGGTGGATGCCCGAGCGCGAGTTGCCCAGCGCGCCGATGAACTCGTTGACGAGGCCGTCCCGCTCCATCTGGGACAGGCCCGAGATCACCGTCAGCCGCGGGTGGAGGTCGAAGGCGATGCTGTTGTCGCCGGATTCGATGACGAGTCGTTCGAACTGCACGTTCCGGTCATCGGCGTTCGGCTCGTCGATCTTGAGCGCCCCGACCGGCGCCGGAGGGGCGGTTGTGGGCCCGTTCAGCGCTCCGCTAGTGTTCCCTCCCGGCCCGTCGGCGCACGGGTCCGTGCCCCCTTAGCTCAGTCGGCAGAGCGCTTCCATGGTAAGGAAGAGGTCGTCAGTTCGATTCTGACAGGGGGCTCGTTCGGTCCACCCGTTGGACCGGCATCGCTGTGCTCGGCCCGGCGGGCCGGTCGCCGCGAGGTGCCGGGCGGCGTAGCTCAGTAGGTGAGAGCGCTCGACTCATAATCGAGAGGTCGCCGGTTCGAGTCCGGCCGCCGCTACTCCTTCGCAGTGAGGCCCAGCGACCAGGCGTGCCCGGTCCTCGTCGTCAGTCCTCGTCGTCGCAGAGCACGATCTCGAGCCGGCCGTCCTCCAGTTCGGCCTCGAGCTCCAGTTCGGTGCCGTCGCCCCGGAACTCGACCTCGACCTCGTCGGGGTCGTCCCGCTCGTCGCCGGTCACCTCCCAACCCTGCTCGGCGCGGGCCTCGACCAGCTCGAGGGTGCCGGCACCGCGCCGCAGCCGGACCTCGCCGACCCCCGCGATCCGGTACACGTCGTCGGGGCGTTCGGGGACCCGGACGCAGTCGTCCCGCGCGGGCGGCTGGATCGCGCCGTCGTCGCCGCCCGCCGCGGTGGTCCCGGTGGCCTCCGTGGTCGACCCGCCGTCGCCGGCGCCCGTGGTGGAGTCGGTGGAGGTCGCCGCGGCCGACGTCGGCGTGCCGGAGGTGTCCTCGGCGTCGCCGTCGTCGTCGTCGCCGCAGGCCGCCGTCGCGAGGAGGGTGCCGGCGAGCAGCACGGTGGAGAGGAGTCGGGTCGTGCGCATCGGGGCCTCCCTCGTCGGGTCGTCCCTACCTACCCGCCGGGCCCCGAAACCCCACCGGTCGGCTTGAACTCCGCCGGCGCGGCCCGCAGACTGGTGCACCGCCCCGACAGCCCGGGGCGGTCGACCTGAGGAGCAGGACCGAGATGGCCTCCGACAAGCGGGTCAGCGTGACCCTCGAGTGCACCGAGTGCAAGCGGCGCAACTACATCACCAAGAAGTCCAAGGTGAACACGCGCGAGCGCATCGAGCTCAAGAAGTACTGCCGCTGGGACCGTCGCCACACGCTCCACAAGGAGACGCGCTGAGCGACGCCGCGGTCCCCCGCGGCACCTGAGAACCTCGTCGGGGGCGGTGCCCGATCCCGCGCGGGCCCCGCGTTACGCTCGCCGGCATGGCGCACGTGATGTCCGACCAGCAGCTGCGGGGCGTCCCCGACCGGGTCGACGGCGAGCGCAGCGGCTCCCGGGCGTCCCAGGACGAGCTGGCCCCGCTGGTCGAGGCCGCGAAGGACGGTGACCACCTCGCGTTCGCGGAGCTGGTCGAGGCGACCTACGTGGCGACCTACACCCTCGCGCTGCGGATCACCGGCGACGTCGAGGACGCCCGCGACGTCACCCAGGAGGCGTACCTGCGCGCCTACCGCTCGCTGGACAAGTTCCGGGGCGACGCGCAGTTCACCACCTGGATGTACCGGATCACCGCGAACTGCGCGTCGACGACCCTCAAGCGCCGCCGCCGGCACCGGCACGAGGAGCTGCCGGAGCCCTGCGAGCTCGTCGACGACCGCAATGACGAGGACCCCCAGCTGCGCGCGGACGCCTCCGACCTGCGCGACCGGCTGCTCGTCGCGCTCGACACGCTGCCGCCCAAGCTGCGCGCGGTGGTCGTGCTGCGCGACGTCTACGGGCTGTCGCACGACGCGATCGCGACCGAGCTGGGCATCAGCACCACGGCGGCGAAGGTGCGGCTGCACCGCGCCCGTCACCGGTTGCGGGCCGAGGTGTTCCCCGAGGACGACGAGGCGGAAGGATCGGTGGGGTCGGGCACCGGTGACGCCGTCGCGCTGGACCTCCGAGCCGGCAGGAGGGGTGGCCGTGCGGTGTGACGACGCGGCGCGCCACCTGCCGAAGGTCGTGGACGGGGCCGACGCCCTGCCCCCGGACGTCGCCGCGCACGTCGCGCAGTGCCTGCGCTGCCAGGTCGAGTCGGTGCGCTACCGGAAGGTGGCCCGCACGATGCGGCAGCTGCGCCACCAGACCGCCCCGACCGCGCCGGACCTCGCCCGGGAGATCCTGCGCTGGATCGACACGGCCGAGTCGGCCCGCACCGGCCGGCCCTCGCGGCTGCGCAAGGCCGCGTACGTCGCCGCGGCCGCGACCGCGGCCACCGCTGCGGGCGCCGCGGGGGCGTTGGTGCTGGCCAGCCGCTCGCGCCGCGGCCGGCCCGCGCTCGCCGGCTGAGCCGGTTCTCCGCCCGATCCCGGCACGCCTTCGGGGCCGGATAGCCCCCGGGTCCCCGCGCCGTCTAACCTGCCCTACCTGACGTGGTGGTCCGCCAGCGCCGCGCGTGCGAGCGCCGGGGCCGGGGGAGCGCCATCGATCACAGGGCAGTGGCGCAATTGGCTAGCGCACCGGTCTCCAAAACCGGCGGTTGCGGGTTCGAGTCCCGCCTGCCCTGCGCACCCGGCGAACGGCCCTCGGGACGTCCGGACGGGATCTGCAGGACTGACCAGAGGACCTCAACGACGTGGCGATGAACCGAGAGCAGAAGCGAGCTGCGCAGCGCGCCGGTCAGGTGAACGCTGACGGCTCTCCTGCCACGGTCAGGGATCGGCGGGCGCCCGCCCAGCGGCTCAAGACGGAGCGCACCAAGCCGGCGGACTTCCTGCGCGAGGTCCGCGGCGAGCTCCGCAAGGTCGCGTGGCCGACCCGCGACGAGGTCCTGCGGTACTCCCTCATCGTGCTCGTGGCCCTGGTCATCTTCACGTCGCTGGTGTTCGGGCTCGACTACCTCTTCGAGCGGCTCTTCCACTTCGTCACTGCACCCGACGCGGGCGCGCTCGGCGCCGGCGCTGCCACGATGGGTGGGGCCGGGCCGTCCTGACCACCGACCGTCGGCCACCGTGCACCCGCACTTCACCCACCGAGAGGCACCGAGGACTTGACCACCGATGAGCGATGACGAGCTGACCACGAGCCCGAACGGGGCGGACGCCGCGGAGGCGGTGGATGCCGCGCCCGCCGCGGCCGCGCCCGCGGAGCCGGCTCCGGCCGACGACGCAGCCACGGAGGCCACGGCCGCGCCGGCCGCGCCCGAGGGCGACCTGGACCCCGACCTCACCGACGCGGAGGTCGAGGTGGTGGACGAGTCCGACGTGCTCGAGCCGGAGCCCGAGCCGGTCGTCTCCCCCTACGACCGCCCCGGCAAGTGGTACGTGCTGCACACGCAGTCCGGCTACGAGAACAAGGTCCGCCAGAACATCGAGGCACGGACCAAGTCCATGGGCATGGAGGGCAAGATCCACGAGATCGCCATCCCCATGGAGGAGGTCACCGAGTTCAAGGGCGGCAAGAAGGTCGTCGCCCAGAAGAAGATGTTCCCGGGCTACCTGCTGATCCGCTGCGACCTCGACGACGACAGCTGGTACGTGATCCGCAACACGCCCGGCGTCACCGGCTTCGTCGGCGCCGGTAACAAGCCCACGCCGCTGTCGCGCAAGGACGTCGAGGGCTTCATCGCCGTGCCGGACGCGGCCGCGGAGGAGACGCCGACCAAGCGTGCCCGCCCGCGCCTCGAGTACGAGCTGCACGAGTCGGTGCGCGTGAAGGAGGGCCCGTTCGCGGACTTCTCCGGCGAGATCGTCGAGATCAACGAGGACCACATGAAGATGAAGGTCCTCGTGAACATCTTCGGCCGCGAGACGCCCGTCGAGCTCGAGTTCTCCCAGGTCGCCAAGCTCTGAGCGGAGCCCGTCCCGCCCGTCCCCGCCGCGGGGCGGGTGGGGCGGGTTGTCGCTGCCCGTGGCGGTGCAGCAGAATGTCCCGTCCCCCTCGCAGGAAGTGAACCATGGCCAAGAAGAAGGTCGCCGCCCTCGTCAAGATCCAGATCCAGGCCGGTCAGGCGTCGCCCGCCCCGCCGGTCGGTACGGCGTTGGGCCCGCACGGCATCGCCATCATGGACTTCTGCAAGGAGTACAACGCCCGCACCGAGTCGATGCGGGGCACGGTGGTGCCGGTCGAGATCACGATCTACGAGGACCGCTCGTTCGACTTCATCACCAAGACGCCTCCGGCGCCGGTGCTGATCCGTGAGGCCGCGGGGGTGGCCAAGGGCGCGCAGACGCCCGGTCGTGGCGCGGTGGGGACCCTCACCGACGCCCAGGTGACCGAGATCGCGCAGACGAAGCTGCCCGACCTCAACACCGACGACCTCGAGGCCGCCAAGCAGCAGATCGCGGGGACGGCCCGCTCGATGGGCATCGCCGTCGAGGGCTGATCCCACCCGGCCCCGGGGGAGGACCTCGCCCCCGGATCCGCCGTCACATGAGGGAGACCGACCCGAAGGGGAGTTCGACATGGCCGCCCATGGCAAGAAGTACCGCGACGCGACCAAGCGCTACGACCGCGAGCACCTGCACTCCGCCGCGGAGGCGATCGCGATCGTGAAGTCGATCGCCGACAAGAACTTCGACGAGTCCGTCGACGCGTCGATCCGTCTCGGCGTGGACCCGCGCAAGCCCGACCAGATGGTGCGCGGCACCGTCGCGCTGCCCGCGGGCACCGGCAAGGACGTGCGCGTCGCGGTGTTCGCCCAGGGCGACGCGGCCGCTGCCGCACGCGAGGCGGGCGCCGAGTTCGTCGGCGCGGACGACCTCGCCGCCGAGATCGAGGGCGGCATGCTCGACTTCGACGTGACGATCGCGACGCCCGACATGATGCCGCTCGTCGGCCGTCTGGGCCGCGTGCTCGGCCCCCGTGGCCTGATGCCGAACCCCAAGACCGGCACCGTCACCCCCGATCCCGCGCGGGCGGTCGAGGAGTTCAAGGGCGGCAAGGTCGAGTACCGCACCGACCGCAACGGCAACGTGCACGTGCCGATCGGCAAGGTGAGCTTCGACGCCGACGCGCTGCTCCAGAACTTCGTCGCGATCGTCGAGGAGCTGGTGAGGGTCAAGCCGTCCGCGGCGAAGGGCCGCTACCTCCGCAAGATCGTCCTGTCCTCGACGATGGGCCCCGGCGTCCGGGTCGACCCGTCCAAGGTCGACCTCGGTTGAGGCCGTGACGGTCGCTGCGGCGCACGCCCTCGACGTGCGCCCCCGGCCGCCGGCTCCTACCGTGTACGCCGATGGACTCAGCCCTGTCGGTTCCCACCGGGGCGCCTGAGGACGTGACCCCCCAGGCCCGCAAGATCGCGGGTGGCGCTGCCCCCGCTCCCGAGGTGCCGCCCCGCGGGGCCGCCGACCGGGTCGCCCGCCGCATCCTGCGGCTGCCCGTCGACGCGCCGCGCGAGAGCATCTTCGGCACCGAGAGCGTGTTCGGCCGCTCCATCGCGATCTCCGCGGTGCGCTGCCTGATCACCTACGTGTTCCTGCCGCTGCTCGCACCGGTGCTGAAGGTGTCGGGCACGCTGGGTCCCGTGCTGGGCCTGGTGCTCGGTGCGGTGTCGATGGTGGCGATCGTGGTGTCGATGCGGCGCTTCTTCGCCGCGGACCACAAGTACCGCTGGCCGTACGCGGCGGTCGGTGGCGGCATCCTCGTGCTGCTCGTGGTCGCCGCCGTCTCGGACGTCGCCAGCCTCGCCGGCTGAGGCGGCGGCAGGGCCTCGCCGGCTGAGGCGGAAGCCTTCGGCCGCGCCGCGGTCAGGTCGCGTCGTCGCGGCGGACGGCCGCCATCTCGGCGAGCGCCTGGGAGGTGCTGGCGAGCAGCTCGTCGAAGCGGCGCACCGACTCGTCCCCCGAGCAGGCGGTGCCGGTGGCCCGGGCGCGCATCGCGCTGCCGAACACGCCCATCGCGGCCATCGTCCACGCCAGGGGGCGGGGGTCCTCCTCGGCGCTGACGCCGAGCCGGGCCGCGAGCTGCTCGGCGATGCGGGCGTGCGTCTGCTTCTGGACCAGCGAGCGCTCGTACGCGCTGTGCTCGCCGAGCTCCTCCGCGACGCGGAAGCCCCAGGCGAGGTCCTCGCGCCGCTCCTCGATCCGCCGGGCGAGCTCGGCGAGGACGATGGAGAGGGAGCGCAGCGGCGGCTCGTCCTCGGGTCGCGCCTCGAGCGCCGCGAGCATCTGGTTGCGCAGCTCGTCCAGCTCGGCGAACAGCAGCGACTCCTTGGTGGGGAAGTAGCGGAAGAACGTGCGGGGTGCGACGTCCGCCGCGTCCGCGATCTGCTCGACGGTGGTCTGCGCGTAGCCGTGCTCCTCGAACAGGTCCCGCGCCGCGGCGATGATCGCCCGGCGCGTCTCCATGACGCGCCGCTCCCGGCGGTTGGGGGCCTCGATCTGGGCTGACGGCATGTGCCCCACGCTACCGGACCCGGTGCTTGATGTCATTCATGCCATGTGGCAGAGTTGCCAGCCGGCTCCGGCAGGGTCGCCCCGCCCGGTCCGCGCCACGGCCCCACGGCCGCCCCCCCAAACACCCCTGCGACTCGAGCTCGGAGCCCACGTTGACGCTGGACGCCCATCCACACGGGATCGACCCGGAGGTCTACCGCCGGCGCTGGTGGACCCTCGGGGTTCTCTGCCTCAGCCTGCTGATCATCATGGTCGGCAACACGTCGCTGAACGTGGCGCTGCCGAGCCTCAGCCGCGAGCTCGACGCCTCCAACTCGGAGCTGCAGTGGCTCGTCGACTCCTACTCGCTGGTGTTCGCCGGGCTGCTCTTCGCCGCGGGCAACCTCGGCGACCGCTACGGGCGCAAGGGCATCCTGCAGGCGGGCCTGGTGCTGTTCGGGCTGTCGACGACCTACGCCGCGACGCTCGCCGAGACCGCGACCCAGCTCATCGGCGCCCGCATCGTGATGGGTGCCGCTGCGGCGATGGTCATGCCGGCCACGCTGTCGATCATCACCAACGTGTTCCCGCCGAGCGAGCGGGCGCGGGCGGTGGCGACCTGGGCGGGGATCTCCGGTGGCGGCGCCGCCATCGGCCCCCTGCTCAGCGGCTTCGTGCTCGAGCACGGCGAGTGGAACCACGTGTTCGCCGTCAACGTGCCGTTCGTGGTCGCCGCGTTGGTGCTGGGCGCGGCGCTCGTGCCGCGCTCCCGCGGCGAGCACCACGCGCCGCTCGACGTCCCGGGCGCGGTGCTGTCCGCGGTCGGGCTCAGCGCGGTGGTCTACGCCATCATCGAGGGTCCCGTGCACGGCTGGCTCGACGCACGCACGCTCGGGGTCGGCGGGCTCGGCGTCGTGGTGCTCCTCGCGTTCGTGTGGTGGGAGCTGCGCGCGGCGGACCCGATGCTCGACGTACGCCTGTTCCGCATCGGGGCGTTCGGCACCTCGTCGCTCATCCTCACGATGGTGTTCTTCGCGCTGATGGGCTCGTTCTTCTCGATGAGCCAGATGCTGCAGCTCGTGTGGGAGTACAGCCCGCTCGAGGCCGCGGTCCGACTCCTGCCGATCTCGGTGGTGATGGTCATCGCGGCGCCCCAGTCCGCCCGGTTGGCGGCCAGGTTCGGCAAGCGCCGGGTCGTCGCGACCGGCATGTGGCTGGTCGCGGCGGGCATCGCGGTGGTCGGCTCGGTCGGCGTCGTCGAGAACTACCCGCTGCTCATCGGCGGGTTCCTGGTGATGGCCGCCGGCATGGGCACCGCCATGTCGCCCACGACCGACCTGCTCATGTCGACGGTGCCCCGCGACAAGGCCGGCATGGGGTCCGCGATGAACGACACCACACGCGAGCTGGGCGGCTCGCTGGGCGTCGCGATCTTCGGCAGCCTCCTCGCGTCGCACTACACCTCCGGGCTCGCCGGCGTGATCGACGCGGTCCCCGAGGCCGTCCGCCCGCTCGTGTCCGGGTCGCTCGCCGGTGCGCTCTCGGTCGCCGAACGCGCTCCCGACGGCAGCGGCGCCGTGCTGGCCGACACCGCGAGGGTCGCCTGGATGGACGGGTTCGGGTTCTCGCTGCTCGTCGCCGCGGCCGTCGTGGCCGTCGCCGGGCTCGTCGCCTGGCGGTTCCTCCCCGACGAGGCCGCCGACCTGCAGCGTCCCCTTGGCACGACGCCGGCAGGTGGGGCGGGCGCGGCCGGCGGGCCCGCCGACGCGTTCGGCGCCGAGCCCGTCGGCTGACCACCGGCGCGGGCGCCGCGGCGTCCCGCCCTGGCCCAGCGGCCGGTGCCCAGCGGCGGTGCCCAGCGGCCGGTGCTCAGCGCAGCAGCGCCTCGTTCGGGTGCTCGGGCAGCTCCGTGAGCGGCTCGGCCAGCTCGGCAACGGTCGGGCCGAACTTCGCGGCGAGCGGTGCGAGCGCGTCGAGGTCGAAGCCGTACAGCGAGGCGGCGCTGCCGGCGAGCACCTGCTGGAGCCGCTCGGGCGGCACGTCGCAGAACCGCTGGCGCAGGTGCTCGCGCGTGTAGGGGTGGGTGCCCTCGTTGTGCGGGTAGTCGCTGCCCCACATGAACCGCTCGGGACCGATCTCGTCGAGCGCCGCGGCGTCCGCCGCGCCCGGCTGGGACACGCCCACCCAGCAGTTGCGCTGGAAGTACTCGGTGGCGGTGAGCGGCAGCACGTGCTCCTCCGCGAAGCGCAGCTCGCCGATGCGGCCGGTGTCGCGGATCGACTTCAGGTACCCGTCGAGCTGCTGGAGCATCGGCGGCAGCCACGCGCAGCCCATCTCGGTCATCACGAACTTCAGGCGGGGGAACCGCTCGAACACGCCCGACAGCAGCAGCTGCACGAACGGGCGCTGTGAGTAGAAGGTGACCTCGCTGATGAACAGCAGCGCCGAGGCGGGGTAGTTGCCGTAGTTCGGCAGGCCGGTCCCGCCGTGGGAGTTGATCGGGACCTCGAGCTCCTCGCACACCGCCCACAGCGGGTCGTAGTACGGGTCGTAGAGGGGGCGCACGTAGTCGACGTCCGGCGGGACCGCGGAGATGAGGATCCCGCCGCGCAGGCCGTGCTCCTTGATCCAGCGCACGTCCTCGATCGCGTCGTCGACGTCGTTGAGGAAGACCTGGCCGATGCCGGCGCGGCGCTCGGGGAACCTGGCGCACCAGTCCGCGAGCCAGCGGTTGTGCGCTCGGATCCCCGCGAGCCGGTGCTCGTACTCCTCCGGCTTCGGCGGGCGGGCGAAGAGCACGAAGCTGGGGAAGAACGGCGGCACCGTGTTGGGGAACACGACCTCCGCGACGATGCCGTCGGCCTCCAGGTCGGAGTTGCGGCGGTCGTCGTCCCAGTTGCGCACCCGCCCGCCGTCCTGCAGGTCGCGGAAGGGGTTGCGGTACTTCGCCCGCCACGCGTCGAAGTCGTCGAGGTACCGCTGCTCGAGGTACTCGCGGTACATCTCGTGGCTGCCGCCGGCGTGGCAGTCCGCGGAGATGATCGTGTAGCGGTCCTCCGCCGTCATGGTCATGGCGAACCCCCCGGTCCTCGGCCGGCCCCCAGACTAGAACGCGTTCTCGTTCCGTGCCGCCGCCGGCCGGTCGGCTCAGGGGTCGTCGTGCATGAGGTCGCCCATCGCCGCGCAGATCTCGCTCACGAGCTCGACGCCGTCGGGCAGGATGCCCATGCCGAAGAACCCGTGGACCAGGTCGTCGTAGCAGCGGTAGCGGGTCGGGACCCCGGCCTCCGCGAGGCGTTCCGCGTAGCGGCGCCCCTCGTCCCGCAGCGGGTCGAACCCGGCGGTCACCACCAACGCCGGCGCGAGGCCGCTGAGGTCGGTCTGCTCGATCGGCGACGCGAGCGGCGAGTCCCAGTCCGCCTCGTCGGGCACGTACGCCCGCCGGTACCAGTGCATCGCCGCGCGGGTCAGGAAGAACCCGGCCGAGAAGGTCTCGTGGGAGGGCTCCCGCATCCGCATGTCGGTGGCCGGGTACACGAGGCACTGCGCCACCGGCGGCGGCACGTCGGTGTCGCGGGTGACCTGCGCGATGACCGCGGCCAGGTTGCCGCCCGCGCTGTCACCCATGACGCCGACGCGGCCGGGCTCGATCGCCAGCTCGTCCGCGTGCTGGTGCACCCACCGGTACGCGGCGACCGCGTCGTCGACCGCGGCCGGGAACGGGTGCTCGGGGGCGAGGCGGTAGTCGACGGCCACCACCACGCAGTCGCTCTGGTCCGCGAGCACCCTGCAGGTCCCGTCGTGGGTCTCGAGGTCGCCGGTGGCCCAACCGCCGCCGTGCAGGTACACGATCGCCGGGGCGACCTCGGTGATCCCGTACCGCCGGTAGATCCGCACCGGGATCTCGCCTGCCGGCCCGGGGATCCGCCGGTCCGAGGTGTGGATGCCGGTGCGCTTCGGCATCGCCAGCGCCGCGGCGCGCGCCAGCCGCTCCCGGCGCTCCTCGACGGAGTCGTCATCCTCGTTCGGCGTGAGCCCCAGGCGCTCCCCGATGTGGATCATCGCCTGCACCCGGCGGTTGAGGACCCGACCGTCGAGCACGATCGGGGGCCCGCCGGCGAGGCGGTCGATCACGGGATCGGGCAGGGCGAGGATCGCCCGCACGATCCGGGTCGCGGGTCCGGCGCGGTCGCTCATGGGCGACCAACCTACGCAGCCACCCGTTCTGTGTCCCGGAACTGAGGGTGGACCCTCACTTCCGGAGAACAGTTCCGGGCCGGAGGGCTGGAAGGGGCTGGAAGAAGGGGGGGCGGGTGCCGGGCCGATGCTCAGCGGATCCGGAAGCTGTCGTCGGAGCGCTTCATGAGCGACGCGTCGACCGCCTCGAAGTCCGCGACCGTCAGCTTCGCGAGCGCGGCCATCTCGGACTTGTTCCAGTGCGGCGAGTTCTCGCCGAGCACGCTGAACCGGTGGCCGCAGGTGTCGGTGAGCACCAGCCCGTGCTCGCGCATCGCCTCGGCGATCGCCCGTGCCTGCCCCTTGAGGTGGCCGATGGGGACGTCCAGGCGGAGCCGCATCCAGGTGCCGATCGGTGGTGCGTCCGGACGGTCCCACTGCCCGTCGCTCATCCGCGCGGGCCAGGTCACGCCCTTGCCGGTGGTGCTCGAGCAGAACGCGATCGGGTGCTCGACCTTGCCGGAGTTCGCCTCGTCGACCATCACGTACTGGCCGATCATCGGCGTGTTCGCGACGTTCGTGGTCTTGAGCGGCATGTCGGTGGTGGACAGCGAGTACCGCACGCCGGACATCGCGGTGTGCAGCCCGGTGAGCCGGTGGATCAGCGGGTCGTACTGGATGAGCTCGTAGGCCGTGCAGTCCGCGACGTCGACGATGAGCAGGTGGCGGTCCCACGCCGCGCCGGGGTCGCCCTGGATGCGCGGGTTCTTCGGGATCGGGTAGCCGCCGAACCACCCGCGGCTGCTCCAACCGGTGTTGAGCTGCACCTCGCTCATGCCGATCTGGCGGGAGTCCACGACGTTGATCGGCATGCCGGGGCGCGAGCCCTCCCAGAGCGTGGACCTCGGCACCTTGATCGGGGTGTCCTTGCCGCCGAGGAACCGCACGTACTCCGCGGACCGGGGGTGCACCGGCAGCGTGTCGACCTCGCGGGCGTTGAGGAAGTGGTCCCGGGGGAACACCTTGCACCCGCCGATGGTCCGGTCGCCCTTGGCGACGAAGCTCGACGCGGGCTTCGTCCCCTTGTTCGACGGCACGGGGACGAGGCTCCCCTTGGGCGGTGGCGGCGGCTCCCACTTCGGGGCGTCCGCCGGTGCGGCCGCGCACGAGGCCACCACCACGCCGGCGACCAGCATCGAGGCGACCCACCTGATCGCGGGTGTGAGGTGCGTGTGGTGCCGGGGTGCCGTGGCGGCCCGCCGCCCGCTGGTCGAGAACATGACTCGGGGGTCGGCAACGGCCGCGACGAACTTGACTCAATTTTCCGCGGTTCGTGCCGACGTGGCCGGCCCCCGCGCGCTCAGGGGTGCGCGGGACGCCTGCAACGGCGCGGGTTCACGCGGGTCGGGGCTGGTTGAGCTCCGCCGTGTTGTGCCGGATGACCTTCTCGACGACGTCCTCGGGGAGGCCGCCGAGCTCCTCCAGGTAGTCGAGGGGCGCGGGCATGCCCTCGATGTGGGGCCAGTCGGATCCGAAGATCACCCGGTCGGGACCCATCAGGTCGAGGACCTCGTGGACGTCGTCCTCCCAGAACGGGTTGATCCAGATGTGCCGGCGGAACGTCTCGACCGGGTCCTCGGGGAACCAGCCGGCGAGCTTGCGGCCGAGCGCGTGCAGGCGGTGGAACAGGCCGCGCAGGAACCCCGAGCCGTTCTCGACCGACGCGATCCGCAGGTTCGGGAACCGCTGGAACAGCAGGTCGCACACGAGCGACGACAGGAAGTCCTCGATGGGACGCTCGAGCTGGAGCATCTTGATCGGTTGCGGCACGCCGCTCTTGAAGCTCGAGGAGAACCCGTCGGTCGCGTAGCCGTTCGAGCTGTAGCCCGAGTCGCCGGCGTGCACGACCACGGTGATGCCCGCCTCGTTCACCCGGGCCCAGAACGGGTCGAACATCGGGTCGGTCGGCGGCCGCTGGCCCGTCGCGGTGGTGGGCGCCGCGGGCCGCATCACGATCGTGCGGGCGCCACGGTCGAGCGCCCACTCCAGCTCGCTGCACGCGAAGTCGACGTCCGCGAGCGTCAGGTACGGCGCCGCGAAGATGCGGTCCCGGTGGGCGAAGCCCCAGTCCTCCTCGACCCAGCGGTTGAACGAGCGGAACAGCACCGTGACCGCCTCCGGGTCGTGGCGCAGCTCCTCCTCGTAGACCATGCCGAGGGTCGGGAACATCCACACCCGGCCGACGCCCTGGGCGTCCATCGTCGCCAGGCGGGCGTCGCGGTCGCGGTACTCGGGGCGGATGCGCTCGCGCGCCCGCAGCAGCTCGAGCGGGTTGTCGCCGTTGGGGTTGCCCCGGAAGTAGTCCTTGAGCACGCCGGGCTGCGCGACCGGGTCGAAGGTCGGGTTCACCACGGCACGGGAGACGCGCCCGCCGATCACGTGGTACTTGCGGCCGTCGATCTCCGCCCACTGGATCGTGCGCGGGCCCCAGCCCTCGGGCAGGTGGCGGGTGAACGCGTCGAGCGCCTCGTAGTAGTGGTTGTCCGCGTCGAAGGGTCGGGTGTCGATCCCCGCGGCGTCGGCGTGGCTCACCTGGTCGACGGTGTCGGTGCTCATGGCAGCAGGCTCCTCGATCCCGGCGCTGCGATCAAGGTTCACCGTCGGCGGCCCTCGCCGGCCGGGATCGTCCGGACGAGGTTGCCCGCCGACGGGCTCGTCCGCGATCCTGCCCCGGTTGGACCGGCCGGGAGGGGCTGGGCGGGCGACGTCGGGGAGGCACGGTGGGGCGAGGGCGAGCGGGGGTCGCGGGCACCGCGCGGTGGGTCGCGGTCGTCCTGGTGCTGGCCGCGACCTCGGCGTGCCTGCCGCCCCGGGTCGGCGGCGGGCTGCTGCCAGGGGCCGGCTCCGGTGGCTCGGGCGGCTCGTCCGGCGCATCGCCCCGCACGCCCGCCCCGGCCCCGCAGACCTGCCCGCAGCCCCGTGCGGGTGAGGAGTTCCGCCGCGTCGAGCCGGAGCAGGCGGCGCTGGACCGCAGGGCGGTCGTCGACGCGCTCACCTACGGCACCGCCCGCGGCGCGCAGTCGCTGCGCGTGTACCGCGGCCACTGCCTGGTCGGGACGAGCGGCAACGACCCGTCCACGGAGTGGACGCCGCTGCCCGCGTGGAGCATGACGAAGGGGGTGGTGTCGCTGCTGGTCGGCCGGGCGGTGACGCTCGGACACCTGTCGGTCGACGACCCGATCGGCGAGCACCTCGACGGGCTCTCGCCGGCGCACGCGGCGATCACCGTCCGGCACCTGCTCACCCAGACCTCGGGCCTGCGGTTCGCGTGGGCCAACGACCTCAACGCCGCGGCGCTGCTGGACTCCGTCGCGAGGGTGCTCGAGCGGCCCTTCGAGGCCGAGCCCGGCACCACCTACGTGTACGCCCAGGTGGCCGTCACCGTGCTGGTCGCCGTCGTGGAGGCGGCCACGGGTGAGGACCTGCAGGAGTTCGCCCAGCGGGAGCTGTTCGGGCCCATCGGCATCCCGCGCACGGACTGGCGTTGGGCGCGCGACGGCGCCGGACGCAGCCACGGGTTCGCGTTCTTGGACATGGCACCGCGGTCGTTCGGCCGGATCGGCTCCCTGCTGCTCGCGGAGGGCCGGTGGCGGGGCCGGACGCTCGTCGACCCGGCCTACGTGCGGGCGGCGGCCACCGGCACCGAGGCGAACCCCGCCTACGGGTTCCTGTGGTGGGACAACTCGGCCGAGCGGATGATCACCGCCGGGTTCCCCGCCCAGGAGGTGCTGGAGCGGCGGTGGCTGCCGGCGGTGCCCGAGGACGCGTTCGGCCTCACCGGCATGTTCGACCAGCTGCTCGTCGTGATCCCGAGCCTCGACATGGTCGTGCTGCGCATGGGCCTGCCGCACGAGCTGTTCGGCGACCCGCTCGGCGAGGTCCGGATGCGGCGCCCGCGCTGGGACCACCGCTTCTTCCGGATGCTGCTCGGCGGGCTCACCGACCGGCACCTGCCCGACCCGGGCGACTGGGTGCCCGACCCCGACCCGCCGGAACCCGACTGGTTCCACCTGGTCGGCGCCGGCTTCTGACCGCGTCGGACCCGACCCCGCCCACCTCCCGTTCTGTTCGGCCGTCGTCAAGGAAACCCTTGACGGCGGCCGAACAGAACAGGGGAGGGGGCGGCGGTCCTCAGCCGATGGAGGCCGCCGCGAGCTGCTTGGCCCAGCGGTAGTCGGCCTTGCCGGCGGGGGAGCGCACGACCTCGTCGACGAACACCCACGCCTTGGGCAGCTTGTAGCGGGCGATCGACCGCTCGGCGTGCTGGGACAGGTCGTCCTCGGTCACCCGGGCGTCGGGCACGAGCTGCACGATCGCGGTCACCTCCGAGCCCCACCGCTCGCTCGGGCGGCCGCACACCACCACGTCGGCCACGGCGGGGTGCGACACGATCGCCATCTCCACCTCCTCGACGAAGATCTTCTCGCCGCCGGAGTTGATGCACTGCGAGTCGCGGCCGAGCAGCTCGATCGAGCCGTCCTCCCGCCGGATCGCGCGGTCGCCCGGCACCGCGTAGCGCACCCCGTCGATCGTCGGGAAGGTGCGGGCGGTCTTGTCGGCGTCCCCGAGGTAGCCGAGCGGCACCGAGCCGCTCTGCGCGAGCCAGCCGATGCCGTCGTGGCCCGGCTCGAGCACCCGCGACAGGTCCTCGCTCACGACCGTGGCACCCGGGCCGGGCGAGAACTTCCCGGTCTGCACCCCGCCCTTGACCGACAGGTGGCTCGCCTGCGCGCCGGTCTCGGACGAGCCGACCGAGTCGTTCACCATCACGTTCGGCATCGCCTCGAGGATCTCCTCCTTGAGCGCGGCGCTGAACGGCGCGCCCCCGTTGCCGAAGACCATCAGCGTGCTGCCGTCGTGGCGGCCGGTGCGGAACTCCTCGAGCAGCGGCCGTGCCATCGCGTCGCCGACGACCGTGAACGACTGGACGCCCTCGCGGTCCACGAGCTCCCATGCCTCGGCGGGGTCGAGGTTGCGGCTCGTCGGCATCACCAGCGTCGACCCGCTGTTCAGCATCATGAAGCTCGCCCACTGCGACGCGCCGTGCATGAGCGGCGGCAGCGGCATCAGCTTGAACCCGGCGTTGTTGCGCGCCTTCTCGGCGATCTCGTCGCTGGAGTGCACCTCGATCCAGGTGCCCACCTCCTTGCCGCCCATCGCGTTCATGAAGATGTCGTGCTGTCGCCACAGCACGCCCTTGGGCATGCCGGTCGTGCCGCCCGTGTAGAGGATGTACAGGTCGTCGGGGGACGGCTCGACCGGAGGGCCCTCGGGGTCCGCGCCCGCCAGCGCCTCCTCGTAGTCGACCGCCCCCGGCAGCAGCGCCTCGCCGGAGCCGTCGTCGACCTGGATCAGCACCTCGACGTCGGGCAGCTCGGGCAGCACGTCCGCCAGCGTGGGCGCGAAGCACGCGTGGTAGATGACCGCGCGGGCGCGCGAGTTGGTGAAGAGGTACCGCAGCTCCTCGGCGACGTACCGGTAGTTCACGTTGAACGGCGCGACCCGCGACTTGAACGCGCCGAGCATGCCCTCGATGTACTCGTTGCCGTTGTACAGGTAGAGCCCGACGTGGTCCTGGCCCGACTCGTGGGGCGGCAGGTCGGAGCGCTCCGTGTGGCAACCGAGGCCCCGTCCGTGCAGGTACGACGCGAGCCGGCGGCTGCGCTCGGCGAGCTGGGCGAAGGTGAACCGGCGGTCGCCGTACACGATCGCCTCACGCTCCGGGATCGCCGCGGCGACCGTCTCGTTCACGCCGGCGAGCGTGAACTGCTCAGGAGCTGTCGCATCCGTTCCCACTTCGAACCCCCCGTTGGCGAACGAACTGACGATGTGTCAGCTTTTCCGGGGATCGTAGGCGCGACCCCAGCGCCTCGCCGATCGGGGGTGCCGACGCCGGTCTCGGCGGGGCCAGAGCGGGCGGACGCCCGGGCAGGAGCAACGATGAGCGAAGGAACTGCGGACCGGTCCGAGGGCAGCCCCTCCGGGGGTGGGCCCATCCAGGGGCGCTTCGAGGGCAAGGTCGCGCTCCTCACCGGCGCCGCATCCGGCATCGGCCGCGCCACCGCGCTGCGCCTGGCCGCCGAGGGCGCAGCGGTCTTCGCGCTCGACATCGCGAAGGACGGGCTCGCGTCGCTCGAGGACGAGGTGACCGCGGCGGGGGGCACGATCGTCACCCGGGCCGGCAGCGTCGGCGAGCGCGCCGAGTGCGTCGCCGCGGTCGCGCAGTGCGTCGACGAGCTCGGCCGGCTGGACGTGCTCGGCAACATCGCCGGGGTGTCGCGCGCCGACCACCTCACCGACGTCACCGAGGAGCAGTACCGGCTGATGTTCGCGGTGAACGTCGACGGCCCGTTCTTCCTCTGCCAGGCGGCGGTGCCGCACCTGCTCGAGACCGACGGCAACATCGTCAACATCGCGTCGAACGCCGGCCTGATGGGCACCGCGTACACGGTCGCCTACTCGATGACGAAGGGGGCGGTCATCCAGCTGACGCGCTCGCTCGCCATGGAGCTCGCGAAGACGAAGGTGCGGGTGAACGCGATCGCGCCGGGCGGGGTCGCGACCAGCCTGACCCACGGCTTCCACATCCCCGAGGGCGTGGACGTCGACCTGATGCAGCCCTACATGGGCTTCCGGGGGATGTCCCGCCCGGAGGACATCGCCGCGTTCTTCGCGTTCGTTGCCTCCGAGGACGGCCGCGCGATCCACGGTTCCATCCTCTCCGCCGACCTGGGCCTCACCGCCGGCTGACGCACCGCCCCGCTGCGGGGCACCCGCGTGGCGCGGGCGGTGGCACACTGGCCACGCACGGCGGGGGCCGGTGCGGGACCAGGGGGGTCGGAGTGGAGCAGCAGGAGGATCGCACGTCCGCGGGTGCACCCGACGCCGCGTCCGCGGCGCGTCCGGCGTCGTCGCGCCGCGACCCGGAGGCGACCAGGGCGGCGCTCGAGCGGTGGCTCGCCACCCGGCTGCCCGCGGATGCCAAGCCCGAGGTCACCGACGTGCACGTGCCCGAGGCGAACGGCATGTCGAGCGAGACCGTGCTGCTGGATGCCCGCTGGTCCGTCGACGGGGCACGGGTCGACCGACCGCTGGTGGCGCGCATCGCCCCCGACGACGACGCGGTGCCCGTGTTCCCGACCTACGACCTCGGGTCGCAGTTCGAGACCATGCGGCTCGTGCGCGAGCTCACCGGGCTGCCGGTGCCCGAGGTGCTGTGGCTGGAGCTCGACCCGGCCCACATCGGCGCGCCGTTCTTCGTGATGGCACGCGCCGAGGGCGAGGTGCCGCCGGATGTGCTGCCCTACGACTTCGGCGACAACTGGCTCTACGACGCGACCCCCGAGCAGCAGCGGACCCTGCAGGAGGCCACGGTCGAGGTGCTCGCGCAGCTGCACGGGATCGAGCGGCCCGAGGAGCGCTTCGCCCACCTGGCCGGCGACGCGCCCGGCGACACGCCGCTGCGCCGGCACGTCGAGGCCCAGCGCGGGTACTACCGCTGGGTCAGCTCCGACGGGCGCCGCTCACCGCTGATCGAGGCGTGCTTCGACTGGCTGGACGAGCACTGGCCCGACGACGAGGGCCCGACCGTGCTGAGCTGGGGCGACGCCCGGATCGGCAACGTCATGTACCGCGACTTCCGCCCGGCCGCGGTGCTCGACTGGGAGATGGCGGGCCTCGCACCCCGCGAGGTCGACCTGGCGTGGATGATCTTCCTGCACCGGTTCTTCGAGGACCTCGCGACCTCGATGGGGCTGCCCGGGATGCCGCACTTCCTGCGCCGCGACGAGGTCGCCGCGACCTACGAGGCGATGACCGGGCACACGCCCCGGGACCTCGACTTCCACACGATGTACGCCGCGCTGCGCCACGGGGTCGTGATGAGCCAGGTGCAGCGGCGCGCGATCGCCTTCGGCGAGGCGGAGTGGCCCGACGACGTCGACGACCTGATCATGCACCGCGCCACGCTCGAGGCGATGCTCGCCGGCACCTACTGGGACTCGGTCCCCACCGGCTGACCCGGCGGTTCTGTTCCCCACCCCCTCCGGTTCCGTTCCCAACCCCCTCCGGTTCTGTTCGTCGGATGACGCGGTTCCGGTCGTCATCGAACGAACGCAACGGGGAGGGGATGGCGGCGCGGGTCAGGGCCGGCGCCGCGGTCAGGGGCGTTCGATGACGGTGGCCGAGCCCATGCCACCCGCCGCGCACATGGCGACCGCGCCCCAGCGGGCGTCGATGCGGGCGAGCTCGTTCACCATCGTCACGATCATGCGTGCGCCCGTGCAGGCGATCGGGTGGCCGAGCGAGCAGCCGGACCCGTTGACGTTCACGATCTCGCGGTCCAGCCCGAGGATGCGGGTCGACGCGACCGCCATCGACGCGAACGCCTCGTTGATCTCGACCGAGGCCAGGTCGCCGATCCCGATGCCCGCCTTCGCCAGCGCCTTCGGCAGCGCCTTGGTCGGGCCGAGCCCCGTCTCCTCCGGGGGCAGCGCCGCGGAGGCCCACCCGCGGATCACGCCCAGCGGCTCGAGGCCGTGGCGCTCCGCGAACTCGCGGGAGCACAGGACCAGCGCCGCGGCCGCGTCGTTGAGGCCCGACGAGCTGCCCGCGGTGGTCACCGCGCCCTCGACGTCGGGGTTGAGCAGCGGCAGGGAGGCCAGCTTCTCGAGCGAGGTGTTGCGGCGCGGGTGCTCGTCGACCGCGAACTCACCGCCACCGGGGAGCGGCACCGGCACGACCTCGTCCTTGAAGCGGCCCTCGTCGATCGCACGCACCGCGTTCTGGTGCGAGCGGAACGCCCACTCGTCCGCCTCCTCGCGGGTGACGCCCGCGATCCGCGCGGTGTTGTCGCCGACGGTGAGCGCCATGTTGAACGGCGGCGCCTCCGGGGTCTCCTCGTTGCCGGGGGAGAGCCACGGGGCGGGCTGGCCGTCCGGGCCGGGCTTCGAGGTCGCGGGCGCGGTGGACATCGACTCGGTGCCACCCGCGAGGCCGCACTCGATCATGCCGGCCGCGATGTTCGCGGCGATCCACTGCACCCCGGCCATGCCCGACGCGCACCAGCGCTGGGTCGCGACGCCCGGCACCTGGGTCATCCCGAGCCGCACCGCGACGTTGCGCCCGATGTTGCCGCCACCCTGCATCGACTCGCCGAAGCCGATGTCCTCGATCAGCTCCGGGTCGACGCCGGCACGCTGCACCGCGGCGCCCATCGCGACCTCGGCGAGCGCGAACGCGTCGACGCCGACGAGCGATCCCTTGTACGCGGTCGCGATCGGCGTGCGCGCCGCGCTGACGATCACGACGTCGGTCGGATTGGCTCCGCTGCTCATGTGACTTCCCCCGGTGCTGCGCCGCAGGCGGTTCCTGACGGTGCGTCAGATGATGGCACCGGCGCCTGCCCGCGCCCCAACCCGACGCGGTCCCACCGCACGATCTGTGCACCGGAAGTGAGGGTGCACCCTCAATTCCGGTGCACAGATCGGGTCAGGCGGCGCGCTCGTCGCCGTCGCCGGACACCGCGGCGGGCACCGGAGCGTCGCCCGCACCCAGCGCGGCTCGGCGCTCGTAGGCCCAGCCCGGTCCGCGCAGCACGAACGACAGGCGGTCCGACCAGCTGCGCGAGCGGTACACGTCGCGGACGATGTCCGCGTGCTCGTGCGTGGCGATGCGCAGCGGGTTGTAGGTGTCGATGTTCCGGGTGAGCCCGTACACGACGGGGTCCTCGTCGACCTCCGGCTGGAACGTGCCGAACAGCCGGTCCCAGATGATGAGGATGCTGCCGTGGTTCCGGTCGAGGTACCGCGAGTTCGCGCCGTGGTGCGCACGGTGGTGCGACGGCGTGTTGAGCACCGCCTCCCAGCGGCCGAGCTTCCCGATCGCGTCGGTGTGGATCCAGTACTGGTACAGCAGGTTGATCTGGCGCGCCGTCTCGATGAGGTTCGGCCGGATGCCCGCCAGCGCGAGCGCGCCGTACGGGACGAACATGCCGAGCGAGTCGGCCCACGGCTGGCGCAGCGCGGTCGACAGGTTGTAGCGCTGGCTCGAGTGGTGCACGACGTGGATCGCCCACAGGATCCGGCTCTCGTGCTGCAGCCGGTGGTTCCAGTAGTAGATGAAGTCCCAGCCGAGCACCGCGGCGGCGAGCGCCAGCGGGCCGCCGCCGAGGTCGGGCAGCACCCGCTTCTTGAACAGCCGCTGCGCGGACGTGCGCGCCGCCCACGTCGCCGCGGCCGCGACGCCCGCCGAGGCGATCGCGGTCACCGCCGCGCTGCCGCCCACCCGACGGGCCCAGCGGCGGACGCGCCGTGACGCCGTCGGCGCGCCGGAGCGCTCGGCGTCGACGCCCTCGGTCGTGGCGCGCGAGGGCGGGTCGCCAGCGGCGGCCTCGTGCGAGTCGACGTGCGCCTCGGCGCCGGCTCGCTCGAGGGCCTCACCATCGGCAGCGGCGGGGCCGTCGGGAGCTGCGGGCACCTCGCCCGCCTCCTGGTCACCGGCGCGGGCGATCGCATCGGCGACCACCGCGGTGAGCGCCGCCGCGCCGGCCACCCCGAGCACCGGCTTGGCCCACTTGCCCCGGCCGAGCTCGAAGTTGCGGAACAGCTGCGCGGTCAGCGGCGGGATGATGAGGCTGCCGACGCCCATCGACAGGCTGGCGATCGTGTCGCGCAGCTCGTAGTCGACCGGGCTGGGCCCCTCCCGCTCCGCCCGGCGCTTCAACCACCGTGCCTCGTACGCCATCGAGGCGAAGAACCCCGGGATGGCGACGACCGTCAGATCCATGTGTCCTCCATAGCCGCGGGGACGAGGCTACTCCCGGACACCGGGTGGGGTACCGGCGCGCCCGCCTCGCGCCGGCCGTCGAGTGGTGGCCGCGGGCCGGTCAGCTCGCGGCGCTCGCCTTCTTCGCGGCGGTCTTCTTCGCCGGGGTCTTGCGTGCCGCGGTCTTCTTGGCGGGGGCCTTCTTCGCCGCCGTCTTCTTGGCGGCGGTCTTCTTCGCCGGGGTCTTGCGTGCCGCGGTCTTCTTGGCCGGGCTCTTCTTCGCGGCGGTCTTCTTCGCCGGGGACTTCCGTGCCGTGGCCTTCCTGGCCGGGGACTTCTTCGCGGGTGCCTTCTTCGCCGGCGCGCGCTTCGCGGTCGCGAGCTGGCGACGCATCTGCTCGACCACGTCGGTCGCTGCCTCCCGCGCGGCGATCGCCGCTTCCCGCATCGTGTCGGCGATCGTGTCCGTCGCGCCCGACGCCTCCTCGCTCGCGCGCCGTGACAGCTCGCGCACCGCGTCCTCGATCTGCTCGACGGCGCGGCGCACCTCGTTCTCGACCGAGCTGACGAGGTTGCGGATCTCCTCGATCGCTTCCTTCACCAGCTCGTTGATGTCCTGCTCGGTGGTGGTCACTGCAGCACGTCCCTTCTCTCCGTCAGGTCGAACGTCGCGGGCAACCTGATCCGGTGTCGCAGCGTAGTGACCGCGTCATGTGCCGCGCCGTGGCTCTTGCGACGTTCGCGAAGGTTCGCCCCACCCGACGCGGAGCGGTCCGACGTGGTCGCGCAGGTGCACGAGCAGGCCGCGCACCATCACCGTCAGCCCGATGATCTCGAGCGTCTCCTCGATGCCGACCGCGGCGAGGTAGGTGCCGTCGTTCGGATCGAACGGGTTCCACAGCTCCCTGCCCACGAACTCCATGCCGACCGCGCCCGCGACGAACACCGCGCCGGCGACCAGGAGGTGGTTCCGCGTCGAGCTCGGCAGCGCCAGCATGAACCGGCCGAACACCACCAGGACGAGCAGGCCGAGCGCGGTGTAGGGGACCGTCCACGCCCAGAACTCCCAGCGCGACGCCTCGAGGTCGAACGCGCGGGTGAGCGGCCGCGACAGCTCCTCGTGGATGAGCGCGCCCTCGTCGATCGACAGGAACACGAGGATCCCCGAGAGCAGCAGCCAGTGGCGTCGCCACCGCTGCGCCGGCCCCTCCCTGCTGCCGGCCGCGACGCACGCGCACAGCACCGCGCCGACGGTGAACAGGGTGACCGACCACCACGCCGGGAGGTTCGTCTCGCCGTCCATGTTCAACAGGCGCGACAGCGGCGCGCCCGCCGGGAAGGCCTCGACGCCCGGCCCGCGCAGGATGAACAGCGCGAGGGCGTGGCAGGCGACGAGCACGGCGAGCACCACCCCCATCACGACGACCGCTCGCCGCGGGTCCAGTACGAGGTGTGCGCGCCGGTCGTCCTGCATCGGACCATGATGTGCCGGATGCGGACAGCCTTCGAGGACCTGCCCACGCGCGCTCGCCCGGGCGTCCGCCAAGCCGGACCGGCGCCCCGCCGTCGCAAGGCGATCGTCGCGGTGCTGTCGGTGCTCGCCTTCGCGCTCAGCCTGCTCGTGCAGTTCCACGTCGTGCCGCTGCACTCCGACGACCGCGACGAGGGCGTCTACATCTTCCAGGCCGAGATGCTGCGGGAGGGGATGCTCACCCTGCCCGAGGACGAGTACGGCGAGTTCTTCCGCCCGTGGCTGAGCGGGTCGGCCGAGGGGCGCATCTTCACCGAGTACCAGGTCGGGTTCCCGCTGTTCCTCGCGGCGGCGGACCTGCTGCTGGGCTCGATGCGGCTCGGGCTCGCGCTGGTGGCGGCGCTCACCGTGCCCGCGGCCTACGGGTTCACCCGCAACCTCCTCGGCGACCGGCGGGTCGCGCTGTGGGGCGCGGGCCTCGTCGCGCTCTCACCGATGACGGTGCTGCAGTCCGCGCTGTTCGTCACCTACAGCCTCACCGTGCTCCTGCTGCTCGCCGCGTCATGGGCGCTGCTCGCGGCGGCGAACCGCGCGTCGGTCCGCCTCGCGCTGGCCGGGGGTGTGCTCACCGGCGCCGCGCTGCTCGTCCGGCCGATGGACGTCGTGCTCTGGATGGTCCCCGTCGTGGTGCTCGCCGCGCTCCGGCTGCTGCGTCGCACCGACGCCGGCGCGTCCGCACTGCTCCGCCTGGGAGGGGTCGCGGTCGCGGGCGTGGTGCCCGCCGGGCTGCTGACCCTCTGGTACAACTCGCGCACCACCGGCGGCGCCCTTCGCTTCCCGAACATGGCGGCGGACGAGCTCAACACGTTCGGGTTCGGCACCCGGCGGCTCGTCGAGACGGAGCCGACGATCACCTACGAGGTGCGCGACGCGATCAGCGCGCTGTGGCAGAACGTCGCTGCGGTGCCGAGCTGGCTGCCGGGAGGGATCCTGCTGGTCGCGCTCGCCGTGGTGGGGTTCGTCGTCGGCGGGGTGCGCGGCGAGCGGCTCGCGGAGCGGCTGACGCTCGTCGCGCTCGTCGCCGCCTTCCCGGCCGGCTACTTCTTCTGGTGGGCGACCGTGCTGTCGGCCGAGGGCGCGCGCAACGGCATCGGGCCGCACTACTACGTGCCCGCGATGGTGGCGCTGAGCCTGCTCGCCGCCCGCGGGATCACTGCGGTGGTGCCGCCGCGGGCGCTGCCGGTCGGTGCGACCGTGGTGCTGCTCGCCGTGCTCACCGCGTGGTCGCTGCCCGACAAGCTCGAGGACAAGCGGCGCGTCACCCGCAGCTTCGAGCAGGTCCACGACGCGATCCCCGACGACCTCACCGACGCGGTCGTGATCGTCGACTACGACGGCCGCCCCTACGTGATGTCGAAGTACCCGTTCCTGCGCAACGACCCGCGCCTGGAGGGCGACGTGATCTTCGCGGCGGACCGTGGGCCGCGGAACGCGGCGCTGCTCGAGCGGTTCCCCGACCGCGACGTGTACCTGCTGCGCGCGGCGATGGCGCCCGGCGACGAGCTGTTCGTCCCCTCCGCCTCCTTCGACCGCGTCGAGCGCCGGGAAGGTGCGCGGCTGTCGTTCACGATGACCGCGTCGAACCTGCCGCCCGGGCGTCACGTGCGGGGCGTGCTCCTCCTCGAGGGCGAGCGCCGCATCTGGAACGCGGCGGCGGTCGGCGACGGGAGCGACCTCGAGCCCACCCGCAGCGTCGAGCTCGGCACCTCCGACGACGTCGGCACGGTGACCTGGGACCTCGTCGCGGGCGGCGCCGACGGAGAGGGCGGCGGCGACGATGCGGCCGATGACACGTTGGTGCTGGACGGTCCGACGACCGTGCTGGTCGGGGTCCTGCACTCGACCGACCCGGACCTGCGCGACGCGGAGTGGAGCCTCGAGGAGCACTCCGTCGACGTGCGCGGCGACCGGCTCGTGCTGCTCGAGCCGCCGCGGGGGCACTCGCTCGCGCGGTTCCCGACCGCGACCCTCCACCTGCCCGAGGCGATCGGCACGAAGCTCTCGGTCACCGCGGACCTCACCGGCTGACCGGCTCGTTCCGTTCCCCGCCCCCGCCCGTTCTGTTCGGCGGATGACGACTCGAACGGCGTCATCTGCAGAACAGAGCCGGATGGGGCCGGATGGGGAAGCGGGCTCGGGGTCGTCAGTCGGCGGTGCCGACGGGCGGACGCTCCCAGTCACCCTCCGGCGCGGGCTGCTGGCGGAGCCGCGCCACGGCGCCCGGCAGCGAGTACGCGTCGGCCGCGTGGATGTCGACCCGGTACCCCAGGTCCGCGAGCGACCCGATCGTCAACCGGCTCATCGGGTTCGGCGGCCAGTTCACGTACCCGGTCATCAGCTCGTTGTGGAACGTGGTCTCGCGCCAGTGCGCCTCGGCGGTTCCGGGGCCGCCGGAGTTCTCGACCGGCACGTTCCCCGACCGGCCGAACGCCGACCACTCGGCCACGCCCGCCGCGCCCCGGTAGGTCGGGTTCGAGGTGCCGCTGCCCTGCAGCAGGCGGCGCTGCCCCTGCTGCATCCACGAGGTGTCCCACAGCGTGCCGATGCCCAGCACGTGGCCCAGCTCGTGCTCGATCACCTCGCCGAGCGAGCCGTTCGCGAGCATCTGCGCGGCGTCCGCGAGGTCGATCTCGATGACCCCGTGGATGCCCAGCTCGGTGGTGCTGAGCACGCACGTCGGACCCGCCTGGCCGAGCACCTCGCCGGGCCCGTCGATCACCGGGGTCGCCACGTCGACGATCACGTCGTCGAGCACCGCGGGCAGCGGGTCGACGTCCTCGGGCAGGCAGGAGGGCCGCGGCGACGACGGCACGTAGTCCGGCAGGCCGCGCACGATCACCGACTCCCACCGAGCCGCCGCGTCGGTGAACGCCTGGGCGATCGCCGGGTCGAGGTCCTCGAGCCCGCGCAGCTCGATGTCCATCGGCTCGCCGACGTCGGCGGTCACGACGAACGCACGCGTCGCGGTGACCGGGTCGTGGTCGCCGTCGCGGACCTCGAGCCGTGCCTGGTGGGGTCCGGGGGAGTCGACCGGGAAGTTCCGGCTGCCCGGGACCTGGCAGTTGGTGACGGTCAGGTCGTAGGTGCCGTCACCGTCGCCGTCGATGCGGCACGTCAGCGGGTCGCCGTTGGGGTCGGAGACCTCCCACGCGAGGGTGACGAGCGCGGGTGCGCCGCCCGTGGCGCCCCGCTGGGTGAAGCTGTGGATCACCGGCGGGCGCGGCTCGGTCACGATCGTCGTGGTGGTGGTGGGTGACCCACCACCCGGCTGCGGGCCGCACGCAGCGACCACCGCTGCACCCGCGAGCAATGCCACCAGCCCCACACGGGCCGCGCGTGCCCGCAGCGCCGTCGGTTGCGTCCCCATGGCCTCCCCGACCTCGTTCTCGACCCCAGCACTGTACCGGCGGTCGCCGGTCGATCCACCCGGATGACAGCATCGGGTCGGACCGGGGCCGGAAGGTGCCCCGCAGGTGACGGACCGGGAGCGACGATGGCGAGCACCGAGATGGCGGGCAACGAGGCGGGTACGAAGGCGGACCGTGCGCACGTGTTCCACTCGTGGTCGGCGCAGGCGCGGATCTCCCCGATGCCGGTCGCCGGCGGCGAGGGCGCGTGGTTCCACGACGCGGACGGCAACCGCTACCTCGACTTCGCGTCGCAGCTCGTCTACCTCAACCTGGGTCACCAGCACCGCCGCCTGGTGCAGGCGGTCAAGGACCAGGCCGACCGGCTCTGCACGGTGGCGCCGGTCTTCGCGAACGACGCGCGCTCCGAGGCGGCCGCCTCGATCGTCCGGCACGCACCCGGCTCGGGCCCCGACGGCACCGGGGGTCCGCTCCAGCACGTGTTCTTCACCAACGGCGGTGCCGAGGCGAACGAGAACGCGATCCGCATGGCGCGCCTGCACACCGGGCGGCACAAGATCCTGTCGGCCTACCGCAGCTACCACGGCGCCACCGCCGGGGCGATCACGCTGACCGGCGAGCCGCGCCGTTGGGCGTCGGAGCCGGGCATCCCCGGAGTGGTCCGCTTCTTCGGCCCGTACCTGTACCGGTCGGAGTTCCACGCGACGACCGAGGCGGAGGAGCGTGACCGCGCGCTCGAGCACCTCGAGCACGTGATCGCCATGGAGGGCCCCTCCACGATCGCCGCGATCATCCTCGAGCCGGTGGTGGGCACCAACGGCGTGCTCGTCCCGCCGGACGGCTACCTGCAGGGGGTGCGCGAGCTGTGCGACCGCCACGGCATCCTCATGATCTGCGACGAGGTCATGGTCGGGTTCGGGCGCGTCGGCGAGTGGTTCGCGGCGGACCGCTGGGGCGTGGTGCCCGACCTGGTCTCGTTCGCGAAGGGGGTGAACTCCGGGTACGTGCCGCTCGGCGGGGTCATCGTGCACCGCGACGTCGCGGCCACGTTCGCCGAGCACGCCTACCCCGGCGGGCTGACCTACTCCGGCCACCCGCTCGCGTGCGCGGTGGCGGTCGAGTCGATCCGCGTCTTCGAGGAGGAGGACATCCCCGGCCGGGCGCGGCGCCTCGGGGAGGAGGTCATCCGACCCGAGCTCGAGCGCATCGCGGCGGCCCACCCGAGCGTCGGCGAGGTGCGCGGCCTGGGGTGCTTCTTCGCGATCGAGCTGGTCCGCGACCGTGCGACCCGCGAGCCGCTCGTCCCGTTCAACGCGGCCGGTGACGCCGCGGCGCCGGTGGCCGAGGTGGTCGCCGCGTGCCGGGAGCGGGGCGTGTGGCCGTTCTCGCACTTCAACCGGCTGCACATCGCGCCGCCGCTGGTCATCGGCGAGGACGACCTGCGCGCGGGCCTCGCGGCGATCGACGAGGCGCTCGCCGTCGCCGACCGCCACGTGGACGCCTGAGCCGCCCCGTGGAGGTCCTGGTCCCGATCCACGGGCTCACCAGCGCCGCCGAGGAGGCGGCGCGCATGGCCCGGGTGGGCGCGGACGGGGTGTTCACCTTCGAGGGGCCCCACGACGTGTTCCTGCCGCTGGCGCTCGCGTCGGGGGCGGGCGTGTCGTTGATGACGAACGTGGCGATCGCGTTCCCGCGCAACGCGATCCACCTGGCGCACGCCGCGTGGGACCTCCACACGCTGTCGGGCGGGCGCTTCACGCTCGGTCTCGGCAGCCAGGTTCGGGCGCACGTCGAGCGGCGCTTCGGCGTCGACTTCGACGACCCCGTCGGCCGCATGCGCGACACCGTCGACGCGGTGCGGGCGATCTTCGCGACGTGGCAGGACGGCGCGCCGCTCGACCACCGCGGTCCCTACCGGACCCACACCCTGATGACCCCGATGTTCACGCCGCCGACCGGTCCGTGGGCACCGCCGCCGGTGGTCGTCGGAGGGCTCGGGCCGCGCATGACCGAGATGGCCGCCGAGCGGGCGGACGGGCTCGCGGTCATGGCGGTCACCTCGGAGCGCTGGTTCACCGAGCACACCCTCCCCGCGGTCGCCCGGGGGCTCGAGCGGCGTGATCCGACCGCTGGCCCGTTCGAGCTGCTGCCCGAGCTGATCGTGTGCGCGGGTCGCGACGAGGCGGAGCTCGCCGCGGCCGACGCCGGCTGCCGCGCGCTGCTCGGCTTCTACGCGTCGACGCCCGCGTACCGGCCGGTGCTCGAGGTCGAGGGGTACGGCGACGTGCAGCCCGAGGCGCGCCGGCTCACCCGGGAGGGCCGGTGGGACGAGCTGTCGTCGCTGATCGACGACGACCTGCTCGCGCGCATCTGCGTGCGCGGGACCCCCGCCGAGGTCGGCGCGGCGATCTCGCGGCGCTACGCCGAGCACGCCCGCCGGGTCGCGGTGTACCTGCCCTACGAGCTCGGCGACGACCTGCTCGGCGAGCTCGTCGACGAGCTCCACGCCGCCTGATCCCGTTCCGGGTCCCGTCCCGGGTCCCGTGCCCTCCCTTCTGTGTCCCGGAACTGAGGGTGGACCCGCAATTCCGGTGAACAGATCGGGGTGGGGGCCGCTGGAAGGGGGGTCGGGGGAGGGGCCGTAGACTCGCCGCCATGGCCGAACCCCCTTCCGAGCTGTTCGATCCCGAGGCCTGGGACCCGGTGCCCGGCTTCGACCTGCGCGACATCACCTACCACCGGGCGAAGGACCAGGGCACGGTGCGCGTCGCGTTCAACCGGCCCGAGGTGCGCAACGCGTTCCGCCCCTCGACCGTGGACGAGCTGTACCGGGTGCTCGACCACGCGCGCACGACCTCCGACGTCGGCTGCGTGCTGCTCACCGGCAACGGCCCGTCGCCCCGTGACGGGGTGTGGGCGTTCTGCTCGGGTGGCGACCAGCGGATCCGCGGCCGCGACGGCTACCGCTACACCGTCGAGGACGAGTCCGGCGCCCCGGCGGAGACGGCGGAGGCGATCGACCCCGCCCGCAGCGGCCGGCTGCACATCCTCGAGGTCCAGCGGCTGATCCGCTTCATGCCGAAGGTCGTGATCTGCGTGGTGCCGGGCTGGGCGGCCGGCGGCGGGCACAGCCTGCACGTGGTGTGCGACCTCACGATCGCGAGCCGCCAGCACGCGCGGTTCAAGCAGACCGATGCGGACGTCGCGAGCTTCGACGGCGGGTTCGGCTCGGCGTACCTGGCGCGCCAGGTCGGCCAGAAGTTCGCCCGCGAGATCTTCTTCCTCGGCCAGGAGTACTCCGCGGAGGACGGGCACCGGATGGGCACCGTCAACGCGGTGGTCGACCACGACCGGCTCGAGGAGGTCGCGCTGGAGTGGGGCCGGATCATCAACGGCAAGAGCCCGACCGCGCAGCGCATGCTGAAGTTCGCGTTCAACCTCGTCGACGACGGCCTCGTCGGCCAGCAGCTGTTCGCGGGCGAGGCGACCCGGCTCGCCTACATGACCGACGAGGCGGCCGAGGGCCGGGACGCGTTCCTCGAAAAGCGCGACCCGGACTGGTCACCCTTCCCCTGGCACTACTGAGGCCCGGGGACCACTGATCCCCGGCCCCTCCCGATCTGTTCACCGGAAGTGAGGGTGCGCCCTCACTTCCGGGACACAGAACGGGGAGGGAGGAAGGAGCGCGGGTCAGGCAGCGGCGGCGACGGGCGCCTTCGCTGCCGTCTTGGCCGCCTTCTTCTCCGCCTTCTTGGTGGCCTTCTTGCCCACGGCCTTGGTCGCCTGCTTCGCGGCCTTCTTCTCCGCCTTCTTCACCGCACGGGTGGGCGCCGACACCGCCGGGGCCTCGCCCGCCTTCTTCGCCTTGCGCAGGCGGCGCAGCACCGGGAAGCCCCACAGGAGGGTCGACAGCGCCCAGCGGCCGGGCTTCTCGAGCCCGCCCCGCTTGGCCGACACCAGCGCCGCGCCGGCCTCGACCACGTGCAGGCCCGCCGTCCCGGCGAGCAAGCCCGAGAAGGCCTCCCGCGGCACCGAGTCCCCGAAGACGCTCTGCCAGCGCTCCCACGCGGCGTCGCTCACGGTCACCGCGGTGGCGGTGCCGACACCGGTGAGTACGAACGTTCTCCACAGCAGGCTCGGACGTCGTGAGGTGCTCATGGGCGATCACCCTAACGAGCACCGGTGCCGCGCCGCGTGGACCCGTGGGGCGCGGGCCGGATTCCACCCCCCGGGCAAAGCTGCCCGAAAAGGTTGACCCACGTTCAGTCTTCGGGTAGCGATTACGGGGTCCGTCGTGCTGGAGGCGGCGTCCTAGCGAGGGGGAACCCGATGAAGAGACTGGCGTGGGCCGTGCCGCTGTTCGCGGCCCTGGCGTTGGTGGGGGCGGCATGCGACCCCCAGCCGCCGGGTGGCGGAGGCGGCCCGACCAACACGAAGCCGACCGCAGTGGCGATGGCGAGCACCACCTCGGGCAACGTGCCCCTGTCGGTGGCGTTCAACGCGTCGGGGTCCGTCGACCCCGACGGAACGATCGTCAGCTACTCGTGGGACTTCGGCAACGGAACCAGCGGGAGCGGCGTCACCGCGACCGCGAACTACACGACTCCGGGCGTGTACACCGCGGTGCTCACCGTCACCGACGACGACGGGGCGACCGACACCGACTCCATCACGATCACCGCGATCGGTGACGGGGACGGCGACGGGTTCTTCCCGCCGGACGACTGCAACGACAACGACCCGAACGTCTACCCGGGCGCTCCGGACGAGGCCGGTGACGGCATCGACCAGAACTGCGACGGCATCGACGGCACCCTGGACGCGATCTTCGTGAAGTCCTCCGGCGGCGCCGACAACAGCACCTGCGGCACGGTCAGCTCGCCCTGCGCGTCGATCAACCAGGGCCAGGTGCGTGCGGTGGCCACCGGCAAGACCGACGTCTACGTCGCCGGCGGCACCTACCCGAAGTTCAACGTCGTCGAGGGCCTGCAGATCGTGGGCGGCTACGGCCAGAACTGGCAGCGTGGCCTGAACGCGACGGCACCCACGGTGTCGAACGTGAACGCGTCCTTCGATGCGCTCACCAACGGCCCGGTGGCGATGATCGCCGACGGGATCGACTCGCCGACCCGTGTCGCCGACCTGAAGCTCAACGGCGGCACCGCGGGCGTGGGCCAGACCAGCTACACGGCGTTCGTCCGCAACTCGACCGACGCCCTCGTGCTCGACTCGCTGCAGATCGTCGGCGGCACCGGCGGTCCCGGTGCGAACGGCGCGCCCGGCACGTCCGGGTGGAGCCAGCCGGCCGGCAACGGTGCCCCCGGCGGCAACGGCTTCGAGCCCGGCGGCTGCAACACCTCCGACGCGGGCGCAGGTGGCGCCGGCGGCGTCGGCGCCAACAACGGCGGTGCCGGCGGAAAGGGCGGCCCGATCGACGGCAGCTGCATCTGGCCCGGCATCTGCACGAGCTGCGACGCGAAGCCCGGCTCGCCCGGCGCCAAGGGCCTCGGCCCGGCCGGCGGCAACGGTGGTGCGGGTGGCTCGGCGGGAACCAGCGGCCTGCCCGGCATCTGCAACCTGCAGGGTGACGTCGGCCAGTACGGCCAGCCCGGCCTCAACGGTGCGAACGGCTCGCCCGGTGCACCCGGCGCAGGTGGCGGACCCGGCCAGGCCGGCGGGACCGGCGGCCTCGGCACGCACGGCTCCGGCGGTGGCGGCGGCGGTGGCGGCGGCGGCGCCGACTGCGGTGTCGACGACGCAGGCGCCGGTGGCGGCGGCGGTGGTGCGGGCGGCGCCCGGGCCACCGGTGGCGGCCAGGGCGGCCAGCCCGGTCAGCCCTCGATCGCCCTCCGTCTCCAGAACGCCTCCCCGACCCTGATCGGCATCCAGATCGAGCTGGGCGTCGGCGGCAAGGGTGGCAACGGCGGCGCCGGTGCTCCCGGCCAGCCCGGCGGCCAGGGCGGCAACGGCGGTGCGCCCCACCAGCGCGGCGGTGGCGGCGGCAAGGGCGGCAACGGCGGCACCGGTGGTGCTTCCGGCGCCGGCGGTGGCGGCGGTGGCGGTGCGGCCATCGGCCTGTCCCGCACGGCGTCCAGCAACCCGGCCGGCACGCCCGTGACCTTCTCGGGTGGCCAGGGCGGCGCAGGTGGCACCGGTGGCAACAACGGTGCGACCGGACTGGTCCAGAACAGCGTCGTCAACGGCTGACGACCCTTCGAGGGAGGACGCGGTGGGGCCCCACGGGGCCCCACCGTCGCGTCCGGGCACGGGTCGGCACGGTGCCGGCCGTGCGACGGGCGTGCGCGGAGCCGCGTCGTCGGCGGCTCCGGCGGATACCTTCATCGCCCATGACCGCACCCGGACCCACCCAGCAGGACCTCCCCCTCGACGGCAAGGCCGCGCTCGTGACGGGCGGTGGCAGCGGCATCGGCCTCGAGACGGCCAGGGTGCTGCGGGCCGACGGGGCGACCGTCACGATCTGCGGTCGCACCGAGGAGCGGCTGCGCGAGGCGGCGGAGGAGGTGAACGGCGACGGGTCGGGGCGCCCCGACCTGCGCTGGTGCGTCGCGGACGCCCGCGACGAGGCGGCGGTCGAGGCCGCGGTCGCGGCGGCGTCGGAGCCGCTCGGCGGCCTGCACCTCGCGGTCGCGTCCGCGGGCCGGGGCGGGCTCGGCCCGATCATCGCGACCCCGCTGGAGGAGTGGGAGGACATCCTCGCCACGAACCTCACCGGCACCTTCCTGCTCTTCAAGCATGCTGGCGCCGCGATCGCCCGCAGCGGCGGCGGCTCGATGGTCGCGATCTCCTCGATCGCCGCGGCGGTCACGCACCCGTTCATGGGCCCCTACTGCGTGTCCAAGGCCGGCATCGACATGCTCGTCCGCCAGACCGCGGACGAGCTCGGCCGGGCCGGCGTGCGGGTCAACTCCGTGCGGCCCGGCATCGTCGCCACCGACCTCGTCTCGATGATCATGGACGATGAGCACGTGATGGCGAGCTACCTCGAGAACATGCCCATCTCGCGCTCGGGTGAGGTGGGCGACGTCGCCGCCGCGGTGCGCTACCTGCTCGGACCCGAGTCGAGCTGGGTGACCGGCACCTCGCTGAGCGTCGATGGCGGCCACCACCTGCGTCGTGGCCCCGACTTCGAGCCCGCGGCGCGGCTGTTCTTCGGCGACGAGGCGGTCGACGCGGCCCCGCGCGGGTAGTCCCGCACCGGGATGTCACAGTTGGGGCGCGCCTGACGTCGGTCCAGTGGACCCCTCGATCGGAGGGCTTCACCACAGGAGGTGGTCGACATGGCCCGACCGGACCGCAGCATCGCACCCCCCGACCCCGGTGCGACCCCGACGAACGGCAACCACCCGGCCGACCCGACCGGCGGGCACCCGCCCGGTGAGGTCGATGTCGCGGTGGTCGGCGCCGGGCTCGCCGGGTTGACCGCCGCCGCCGTCGCCGCACGGGCGGGCGCACAGGTCGCGGTCCTCGACTCCCGGCGCCCCGGCGGGCGGGCGGCGACCACGGTCGTCGACCCCGGCGTCGTGTTCAACGCCGGGCCCCGCGCCCTGTACCGGGCCGGCGCGGCGTGGCGGGTGCTCACCTCCCTCGGCATCGCACCCCGGGGCGAGGTCCCGCCGACCGAGGGCCACGCCGTGCGCGAGGGCGAGGTGCACGAGATGCCCGGCACCCCGCTCAAGCTGCTGCGCAGCCGGCTGCTCTCCCGGACCTCGAAGGTGCGGCTCGCCCGGGTGCTCGGCGGCCTGCAGCGCCTGGACCCCGCACGGTTCGACGACATGAGCCTCGACCGGTGGTTGCGCGACCAGCGCCTCGACCACGACGCACGCGAGCTCGTGCGGACCACCGTGAGGATCGTCACCTACGTCGACGACCTCGAGCTGAGCGCCGGCACCGCCATCCGACAGCTGCAGCTCGGGCTCGGCCGCGGCAAGGGCGTGCTGTACCTGGACGACGGCTGGCAGCAGCTCGTCGACGCCCTGCTCGCCGAGCTCGGCCGCCTGGGCGTGCCGGTGCTGAGCGGGCGCTCGGTGCGCGCCGTCGAGCCGGCGCGACCCGCCGGGTCCTCCGAGCCGGGATGGCTGGTGCGCACGGCACGCACCGCGGGCGTCGCGGGCGCGGAGGACCGCGACGCGCAGGACGCTGCGGCCGTCCCCGCCGAGCTGCGCGCCGGGAGCGTCGTCGTGGCGACGGGGACCCCTGCTGCGGCGGCCGCCGTGCTCCCGGTGCCGCTCGACCTCAGCGGCCTCGGCCCCGCGGCGACCGCGGCCTGCCTCGAGCTCGCGGTGCGCCGGCCGCCCCGGTTCCGCTTCCTCCAGGGCATCGGCGACCCGCTCTACCTGTCGGCGCACAGCCCGATCGCCCGCCTCGGCCCCGACGGGCTGCAGGTGGTGCACGTGATGCGCTACGGCGCCCGGTCCACCGCGGAGGACCGCCCGGCGCTGTGGGAGCACGCCGCGCGTGCGGGCATCCGTGAGGACGACGTCGTCGCCCACCGGTTCCTGCACTCCATGACGGTGATGGGCGGCATCCCGATCGGCGACGCCGGCGGTCAGGCCGGTCGCCCACCGGTCGAGGTGCCGGGCGCGGCGGGCCTCTACGTGGCCGGCGACTGGGTGGGCGCGGAGGGCCTCCTCGCGGACGCGTCGTTCGCGAGCGGGGAGCGCGCGGGTCAGCTCGCCGCCGAGCGTGCCCGCGCGGCGCGCCCCGCGGCGATGGCGGCGCGATGAGCGAGCCGACGACGCCGACCGGCGACCAGCCGGCCCCGCCCGGTGCGCGCCTCGAGGAGGTGTTCGATGCCGAGCGGGACCGGCTGATCGGCCTCGCGTACCGCATGCTCGGCTCGATCGCGGACGCCGAGGACGTCGTGCAGACGGCGTGGCTCCGCTGGAGCGACCCGGGCCGCGGCCCCGTCGACCGTCCCGCCGCGTGGCTGACCACGGTCGTGTCGCGACTCGCGATCGACCGGATGCGCCAGCAGCAGCGGCGCCGCGAGGACTACGTGGGCCCGTGGCTGCCCGAGCCGGTCGCCACCCAGGCCGCGGATCCCGGGTCGGTCGGCGTCGACCCGGCCCGCGCCGCGGAGCTCGCCGACTCGGTCACCTTCGGCTTCCTCGTGCTGCTCGACCGGCTCAGCCCGGTCGAGCGCGCCGTGTTCGTCCTGTCCGACGTCTTCGGCGAGCCGTTCCCCTCGATCGCCGCGGCGGTGGGCCGCTCACCCGACGCGGTCCGCCAGATCGCGAGCCGGGCCCGGCGCAAGGTGCGGGAGGGCCGCCAGGCCGACCGGCGACCCGCGGACGAGGCGCTGCTCACCGAGCTCGTCGTCGCGCTCGGCGAGGGGTCGGTCGACAAGGTGCTGTCGCTCATGTCGCCCGACGTGGTGCTCACCAGCGACGGTGGCCCGGCGCGGCGCGCCGCACGCCGACCCGTCGTCGGTCCCGACCGGGTGAGCCGCCTCATGGTGCACCTCACGTCCAGGGTCGTCGACGACGTCGAGGTGTCGCTGACCGAGCTGAACGGTGCCGCCGCCTACGTCATCCGCGCGCCGGGGCTGCACATGGTGCTCGCCGCGGATGCCGGGCCCGACGGCCGGATCGCCGCGGTGCACATCGTGATGAACCCCGAGAAGCTCGGCGGGATCGACCGCCCCGCACCGGTCCCCTGACCCGGCGGTCCCGGACCCGTCGACCCTGCGTTCTGTCCCGCAGTCCGGTCACCGGGGCGGCCGAACTGCGGGACGGAACCGGCTGGCAGCACAGGATCGGGTGGCAGCGCCGCAGGGCGCGGCAGCTCAGTACTTGAGCTTCGGCTCCGAGCCCGCCGGCAGGTTGATGGTCTTGGGCTCCAGGTACTCCGACAGCCCCTCGGGGCCGAGCTCGCGGCCGATGCCGGAGCTCTTGAACCCGCCGAACGGCCCGCTCCACGCCATCGCGTACCCGTTCACCGAGTAGGTGCCGGTGCGCACGCCGCGGGCGATGTCGGTGCCCCGCTCCAGGTCCGCGGTCCACACCGAGCCCGACAGCCCGTAGTCGCTGTCGTTCGCGATGCGCAGCGCGTCCGCCTCGTCCTCGTAGGGGATCGCGACGAGCACCGGGCCGAAGATCTCCTCCTGCGCGATGCGCATCGAGTTGTCGACGTTGCTGAACAGCGTCGGCTCCACGAACCAGCCCTTGCCCGCGTCGGCAGGGCGGCCGCCACCGGTGGTGATCTTGGCGCCCTCGTCCTGGCCGGTCGCGATGTAGCCCTCGACGCGCTCGCGCTGGCGCTCCGAGATGAGCGGGCCGACCTCGGTGTCGGGGGCGGTCGGGTCGCCGACCTTCAGGTTCGACATCGCGGCGGTCAGCGCGTCGACCACCTCGTCGTAGCGGTTCCGCGACGCGAGGATCCGGGTCTGCGCGACGCAGGCCTGGCCGTTGTTCATCACTGCGACCGGCAGCAGCTGCGGCACGACCGACTCCAGGTCGGCGTCGTCGAGGATGATCGCCGCGGACTTGCCGCCCAGCTCGAGGGTGCAGCGCTTGAGCCGCTCGCCGCACAGCGCGCCGATGCGCCGGCCCGCCGCGGTCGACCCGGTGAAGGAGACCTTGTCGACCCCGGGGTGGGTGACGAGGTGCTCACCGACCTCGCGGCCCGCCGGGACGATGTTGATGACCCCCGCGGGCACGCCGGCCTCGTGCGCCAGCTCGGCGAGGACGAACGCGTCGAGCGGGGTCTCGGGCGCCGGCTTCAGCACGATCGAGGAGCCGGACGCGAGCGTGGGGCCCAGCTTCAGCATCGTGATGAACAGCGGCACGTTCCACGGGATGATGCCCGCGACCACGCCGACCGGCTCGCGGCGCACGATCGCCGGGCCGAGCATGTCCTGGCGGACCTCCTCGAACTCGTAGGTCCGGGTGAGCTTCGTGAAGTAGTCGAGGACCATGTTCGCCGCACCGACCTGCGCGAAGTGCGAGAACACCATCGGCGAGCCGACCTGGGCGGTGATGAGGTCGGCCAGCTCACCCGCCTTCTCGTTGGTGAGCGCGAGCAGGCGGGCCATGATCTCGGCGCGCTCCGCGGCGGGCATGCCCGCCCAGGGCCCCGACTCCTGGGAGGCCCGCGCGGCGGCGACGGCGCGGTCCATGTCGGCGGCGGTGCCCTCGGGGGTGGAGCCGATCACCTCCAACGTCGCCGGGTTGACGACCTCCAGGCGGTCCGAACCCGCGGGCTCGACCCACTCGCCGCCGATGTAGAGCCGGTCGTAGGTGATCATCCGTTGCTACCCCCTCGGAACGTGCGCGCCCGACGGCGCCGTCGCAGGTCACAGTACCGACTGCCGGAGGGGTTCCGTGAGCGGCCCACCGCGAGCCGCCACTCCCGCTCTGTTGCCCCGCCACTCCCGTTCTGTTGACCGGAACTGCGGGTGCACCCTCACTTCCGGTCAACAGAACGGGAGTGGGGTCCGGGGAACGGGCGTGGGGCACCCGAAAGTGCGCTCAGGTTGCGGGCGCCCCGGGGCCGCCGCGGACGGATCGCGCCACCCGGCCTCGGGTAGGTTCGATCGCGATGCCTTCCAACGGCACGGGGAATCCGGACGGGGAGCGCGGGGTTGCCGCCGACGTGAGCCTCGCCGTCGCGCCCCCAGCGCCCCACCTCGACGACGCAGACCCCGACCTCGACCCGTCGGCCGACGACCCGACCGTCGGCGACGACCCGGTGGTCGGCGACGACGTCCCACCGCCCGCCAGCTCCATCCAGGAGGGCGAGACCGGCGACGATGTGTTCAACCGCCTGGTCCTGCCCGAGGTGGACGTGATGTGGCGCGTCGCGCTGTCGCTGACGCGCAACCGCGCCGACGCCGAGGACCTGGTCCAGGAGAGCCTGCTGCGCGCCTACCGCGCGATCGACACCTTCGACGGCCGGTACCCCCGTGCCTGGCTGCTGACGATCCTCCGCAACACCGAGCGCAACCGGCACCGCCGCCGCCGGCCGGAGCTGCTGCGCGAACCCGAGATCGCCGAGGAGCGCGTCCCCGCCACCGAGCCCGACGCGGTCGAGCGCCGCGCCGAGGACGCCGAGTTCGACGCGGCGGTCACCGCCGCGCTCGAGCAGCTCCCCGAGAACTTCCGCAGCGTCGTCGAGCTCGTCGACGTCGACGGCCTCACCTACCAGGAGGCCGCCGACGTGCTGGAGGTGCCGCTGGGCACCGTGATGAGCCGGCTGCACCGCGCCCGCCGCCGCATCCGCGACATGCTCGTCCCCGCCGGGTTCGGCCCCGGCGCACCGCACGACCACGGTCCGGACGACTCCGGGTCCGAGGGCGGCGGCGCGACGGGCACGAGCGGTGCCGGGGGCGGCCGCGGAGGATCGGCAAGGGGGGTCGTCGTGGAGGATGAGTCGCGATGAGCGCGAAGGACGCGAGGGACGAGCCGGAGATCCCGCTCCTGCCGCCCCTGTCGGAGTCGTCGGGCATCTGCGGCGGTCCCGGACAGATGTCCTGCGTCGAGGCGAACGAGCTGATCCAGTTCTACGTCGACAACTTCATCGACGCGGACGCCACCGCACGCATCGCCGAGCACCTCGGTGACTGCCCGCCGTGCGAGCTCGAGATGGTCGTCTACAAGCGGATCATCGCCTCGCTCGAGCGCTGCCGGCCGCACGTCCCCGAGGACACCGCCCAGCGCCTGCAGCGGTTCTGCGAGGACCTGCGCGCCGGGCGCGCCCAGTACACCGTCGAGGATTGAGCGAGCAGGACCCCGGCCCCGTCCGAGTGCTGCGCGCGGACTGGGTCGTCACCGTCGACGCCTCCGACACCGTGCTCGCCGACGGCGCCGTCGCGGTGCAGGGCGGGCGGATCGGCGCGGTCGGCCCGGCCAAGGACGTCCTGGCGGACCACCCCGGGGCCGAGGTGGCGCACCTGCGCGGCCACGTGCTCATGCCGGGGCTGGTGAACGCGCACACCCACCTCGGGATGACGATGTTCCGCGGCGTCGCGGACGACTTGTCGCTCGACGCGTTCCTCGCCCGCCTGCTCCCCGCCGAGGGCGCGGTGCTCTCCGCGGAGCGGGTGCGGATCGCGACCCTGGCCGGCGCGGTGGAGTCGCTCCTCGCGGGGGTCACGACCGCGCTCGACATGTACTACTTCGTCGACGAGGCGCTGGCGGCCGCCTCGGCCGCGGGGCTGCGGCTGCTGGGCGGGCCGGTGTTCCTCGACGCGACCGGTTCGGGCGCGGAGCCGGTCGGCCGGTCGTTGGAGGCGGCGCAGCGGTGGCTGCAGCGGCACCCGGTGAGGCCCGGGTGGCGGCCGGTGCTCAACCCGCACGCCACCTACACGGTCACCCCGCACCACCTCGAGGAGATCCGTGACCTCGCGGAGCGGCACGACGCCGTCGTGCACGTCCACGCCGCGGAGACCGAGGCCGAGGTGGCATCGGTCAAGGGCGCGCACGGGCGCCGACCGGTCGAGCACCTCGACGACCTCGGGCTGCTCGGGTCGCGCACCGTGCTCGCCCACGCGGTGCACCTCACCGACGACGAGATCGGCCGCCTGGCGCGCACCGGCACGTCGGTCGCGCACTGCCCCGCGTCGAACCTGAAGCTCGGCTCGGGCATCGCCCGCGTGCCGGACCTGCTCGCCGCGGGCGTCGCCGTCGGTGTCGGCACCGACGGGCCCGCCAGCTCGAACGACCTCGACATCTTCGCCGCCATGCGCCTCGCCGCGCTGCTGCACAAGGGGGTGCGCGGCGACCCGCTCGCCGTGCCCGCCGCGCAGGTGCTGCGCATGGCGACCCTGCACGGCGCGCGTGCGGCGTGCCTGGACGACGAGCTCGGCTCGATCGAGCCGGGCAAGCGCGCGGACCTCGTGGCCGTCGACGTCGACCAGCCCCACACCCAGCCCGTGTACGACCCGGTGTCGACGCTCGTGTACGCCGCGGGGCGGGCGGACGTGCGCCACGTGTGGGTCGACGGCGAACAGGTCGTGGCGGACGGGGTGGCCGTGCGCTGCGACCTGGCGGAGGTCGCGGCGGAGCTCGCCGGGCTGCGCCAGATCGTCCTCGACGCGCTCTGAGCCGGTCCCCGGCCGGTGCCGGTGGTCGACCGGTGCCGGTGGTCGGCCGGTGCCGGTGGTCGACCGGGCGCCTACTGCGTCGCGGCGCCCATGACCTCGCGGTAGAGGTCCGGGAACACCTTCGACACCTTGGACAGCAGGTAGTCGCCGTAGGTGCCCTCCGCGTCGAACACGCTCGCGCCGTCCCAGCGGTCGCCCTGGCGGGCCTCGGCGAGGTCGGTGCCCGGCAGCGGCTCCACCTCGGCGTCCCACGCCGGGTCGAGGAACAGCGGGAACGAGTACCGGTCGGTGCTCGGGAGCCGGACCCGGTGCGGGGTCGAGCGGAACCGCCCGCCGCTCGCCCGTTCGAGCATGTCGCCGAGGTTGCACACGATCGCGTCCTCGGTCGGCCGCACCTCGACCCACCGGCCGTCGACGCGCACCTCGAGCCCGCCGGTGTCGTCCTGCACCAGCAGCGTCAGGAGCCCGTAGTCGGTGTGCTCGGCGACGCCCCAGCTGCCGGCGAAGCCGGGGGGCGGGGGCGGGTAGTGGAAGATGCGGAACAGCACGGTCGGGTCCGCGCACCACCGGTCGAACCAGTCGGCGTCGAGGTCGAGCGACAGCGCGATGCCCGACAGCACCGCGCGGCCGACCTCGGTCACCCGGTCCATCCACTCGAGCACCACGTCGCGCAGGTCCGCGGGCCGCTCGGGGAACAGGTTCGGTCCGTGGAGCGGCACCCCCGCGCGCACCCGCGGGTGGTCGGGGCCGAGCTCGGAGCCGAAGTAGATGCCCTCCTTGCCGTCCGGCACGCCGGAGGTGAGCTCGCCGCCGACGGGGAACCACCCGCGCCAGGCCCGCCCGCCGTGCCGCATCGAGATGCGGTCCTTCTCGTCCTCGTCGAGGGCGAAGAACTCCGCGGCCGCGTCGCGCAGGCGGCGCCGCAGCTGCGGGTCGATCCCGTGGCCGACGACCTGGAGGAACCCGTACCGGCGGCACGCGTCGCCGATGCGTGCCGCCACCGCGCGCCGTGCCTCGTCACCGGCCCCCGAGCCGGGGAGCAGCGCGGCGATGTCGATCGTGGGGACGGACTCGGTGCTCACGTCGACCACTCTCGCACCACCACCCCTTCCGGAGAACGGGGGTTGGGGGAGAACGGAGCCCGGTCGGGAGGGTGCGATCTAACGTGCGGCACATGCAGCACCGCTTCCTCGGCAGCTCCGGCCTCCAGATCAGCGCGATCTCCTACGGCAACTGGATCACCCACGGATCCCAGGTCGAGGACGACGCGGCGATCGCGTGCGTGCACGCGGCGCTCGACCTCGGCATCACGACCTTCGACACCGCGGACGTCTACGCCGGCACCCGCGCCGAGTCGGTGCTCGGGCGGGCGCTCGCCGGCCAGCGGCGCGAGGGCCTCGAGATCCTCACCAAGGTGTTCTGGCCGACCGGCCCCGGACCGAACGACATGGGCCTGTCGCGCAAGCACATCCTCGAGTCCTGCGAGGGCTCGCTGCGCCGGCTCGGCATCGACCACATCGACGTGTACCAGGCGCACCGCTACGACCTGTCCACCCCGCTCGAGGAGACGATGCTCGCCTTCGCCGACCTCGTGCGGTCCGGCAAGGTCCTCTACGTCGGGGTCTCGGAGTGGACCGCCGAGCAGATCACCGAGGCCGCAGCGCTCGCCCGCGAGCTGCGCGTGCCGCTCGTGTCGAACCAGCCGCAGTACTCGATGCTGTGGCGCGTCATCGAGGAAGAGGTCATCCCCGCGAGCCGCGCGGCGGGCATGTCGCAGATCGTCTTCTCGCCGCTCGCGCAGGGCGTGCTCACCGGCAAGTACCTGCCCGGCCAGCCCGTGCCGGAGGGCTCGCGCGCGACCGACGACAAGGGCGGCGCGGAGTTCGTGAAGCGCTTCCTGCGCGACGACGTGCTCGAGCGGGTGCAGCAGCTCGTGCCGCTCGCCCGCGAGGCCGGCATCTCGATGGCGCAGATGGCGCTCGCCTGGGTGCTGCGCAACCCCGACGTCGCGTCCGCGATCGTCGGCGCGACGCGGCCCGAGCAGCTCGAGGACAACGTCGGCGCACTCGAGGTGACCCTCGACGACGACCTCGTCGCCCGCATCGACGAGATCCTGGACCCCGTCGTCGCCCGGGACCCGGCCCTCACCCAGAAGGCGACGCCCCGGGCACGACGCTGAGCCGCACCCGGGGCGTTCCGGTTCCCGCCGGTGCCGTTGCATCGGCGCACCCGGCGGGTGACTCAAGAGATTTCCCTCGCCCGAAAGGGTTGACGGTGGTTCAGCTTTCGGTTGAGACTTGTCCGATCGCGCCCGGGTCTGCTGTGGGGTGGGCGCCAGCGAGGGAGTGCAGATGAGGCGAAACTGGCGTGCGGTCGCGGCCGCGATCGGCGTGCTCGGCCTGGCGGCAGCGATCCTGCCGGCGACCGTGGGGGCGCAGAAGGTCGCGAACCCCGGGACGTTCAAGCTCGAGGGGGAGAGCGGGTTCCTCCAGATCGGGACGACCGGGAAGCTGCCCGCGATGAGCCTCGCTCCGAGGGCGCTCGCACAGTGCATCGACGGGTTGGACAACGACGGCGACGGCCGGATCGACACCGCCGACCCGCAGTGCGTGCCCGGCCCCAACGGTGAGCCGGACGACAGCGAGCTCGCCGCGGGCTACCAGCCGAAGGTCGACGTGTCGATCACCGGGTCGATCGACGGTGCCGGCAACGTGACCATCCCGAAGGACAACGTCGTGTTCCCGAAGGTCTACCGGGGCGTCGACGGCTTCAGCGGCCACGCGGTGATCGAGGTCGTGCCGACCCATGACGCCACCGGGTTCATCGACCCGATGACCGGCGAGGGCGAGCTCGACGTGCGGTTCCGCGTGAAGATCTCGGGCACCATCAACGGTGGGGCGCTCCCGTCGGGATGCACCATCGGCACGGCCGCCAGCCCGATCCACCTCAACCTCGTCACCGGCCGCAAGGAGGCGGTGCCGGGCTTCGACAACGCGGTGACGGGCACGCCGTACGACCCGACGCAGGGCACACTCACGATGGTCGACAACGCGTGGAACGTGCCCCGCGTGACCAACTGCGGCCTGCTCGACGGGATCCTCAGCGAGGTGGTCGGTCTGCCCACCCCGCGCGGCCACAACAAGGTCGTGCTCGGCGGTCGGATCACCCCGGCGATCGGTGAGGGGATCAACGCCACCTTCACCCCGAACCGGAGCCTCCAGGGCGAGGCGCCGTTCACGGTCTCCTTCGACGCCCGCGACTCGTTCGTGGCGAAGGGCCCGGCGACCTACGAGTGGGAGTTCAGCAACGGCACGACCGCCTCGGGTCCGGTCGTGGAGACGACCTACGAGACCGGTGGTGACCACTACGCCCGGCTCAGGGTGGTCGATGCGGACGGTGACTTCGACGAGTACGAGCTCGACTTCAGCTTGAGCGGACCGTCGACCACGACGCCGACGACGACGCCGACGACGACGCCGACGACCACGCCGACCACCACGCCGACGACGACTCCGACGACGACTCCGACGACGACCCCGACCACCACGCCGACCACCACCCCCACCACCACCCCGGCCACCGCCCCCCCCACCCCCCCCCCCCCCAC